>Ga0233433_10000051_pt1 | contig 144854 bp, 141 predicted proteins | sample SI_122_August201_5_FD_179868 | JGI IMG/M metagenome (GOLD analysis project Ga0233433, IMG submission 179868) | Seawater microbial communities from Saanich Inlet, British Columbia, Canada - SI_122_August2016_100_MG | ecosystem: Environmental > Aquatic > Marine > Inlet | place: Canada: British...
TGGGGCTGAAGCAGGTCCCAAGGGTTGGTCTGTTCGCCCATTAAAGCGGTACGCGAGCTGGGTTTAGAACGTCGTGAGACAGTTCGGTCCCTATCCGTCGTGGGTGTTAGATATTTGAAGGGAGCTGTTCCTAGTACGAGAGGACCGGAATGGACAAACCTCTAGTGTGCTGGTTGTGATGCCAATTGCATTGCCAGGTAGCTATGTTTGGAAAGGATAACCGCTGAAAGCATCTAAGCGGGAAGCCAACCCTAAAACAAGATATCTCTTCTCCCCTCGGGGAGACTGTAGACTCCTTGAAGATTACAAGGTTGATAGGCCAGATGTGTAAGCACAGTAATGTGTTCAGCTAACTGGTACTAATAAGTCGTGAGGCTTGATCTTATTTTTCCCTGCTATTTCAAACTAATTCAATTGTTAAATTTTATATTATCGGATTTAAATTTTCCGGTCTTATTAGCGAAAGGGCCACACCCGTTCTCATTCCGAACACGGAAGTTAAGCCTTTCAGCGCCGATGGTACTGCACGGGCAGCTGTGTGGGAGAGTAGGACGAGGCCGGGCTTTTTTTTAAAACGCCTTCAGCGATACGCGCTGAGGGCGTTTTTTTTTGCCCTCTCCTACCCTGTTCATGGACTCCTTTTCCTCCTCATTCCAATCCCCTTTCCCTCTTGAAATTGCGTTTTGCTCCTCACTCATAAACCCACCTGAATTCGTCCTATAAAACCTCTATTACAGCCCAAGGAATTATTAAGAATTTCAACGCTTTTTCATTGACAAAAACTACCTGCTTGGTTACTATCGGCCTTCTATTTGACCGAGTTTCAAGCCTTGCCCCAGAGTCCGGTTAACTATTTGTTTTTGGGGGTTTAGGAGAGCCTTGGAGGAGAAGGTTCTGATCGTCTGGAAATTTAAGAATTCACAGACAGTTCTCGGTTTACTGCATTTTTTAAAAACGCCAAATCGTTTCTAAAATTATATGCTTGAGCAATACATAGGCGCCGCAATAATGTTACTCATGTCTCTTGGCATCGCCGGAGGTATGGTCTTGATGACTTCCTTGTTAGGTCCTAAAAGGAAGTTCGCCGACAAAATGGAACCCTTTGAGTGCGGCGAAAGTCAGTTGGTTTCCCCCCATCAGCGTTTCTCCGTAAAGTTTTACCTTGTAGCAGTTTTGTTTGTTCTGTTTGACATAGAAGCCATCTTCTTTTTCCCTTGGGCCATTCTGTTCAGGAGATTGGGAATGTTCGGTTTTATAGAAATGCTTTTGTTCATTCTCATTCTTGGTGTCGGGCTTCTTTATGTCTGGAAGCGCGGCGGACTGGATTGGGAATAAGCCCAGAGCCAAGCGGGTTATAGGTTCTACGTAAAAAGATATTTTGGGATTAATAAACGATGTCTGAAAAAAAAATCATTGAACGTATCAAGAGTCAGCACGGTTCCAATGTGATTGACAGTCATGACTTTCGCGGTGACCAAACTGTCACTGTGAAAAAAAATTGTGGGAATGAGTTTTTCAAATTCCTACGAGATGATGCGGAGTTGGCGTTCAACTTTTTAATGGATATTACAGCCGTTGATTATGTCTCCAAGAAGGATGAGCGGTTTGAGGTAGTTTATCATTTTTATTCCCTCAAACATAATCATCGGTTACGGGTAAAAATTCCCGTCTCTATAGAAGACTGTATTGCAGACTCGATTACATCCTTATGGAAAACGGCAAACTGGTATGAACGCGAAATATGGGACATGTATGGAATCAAATTTCGTGACCATCCAAACTTGAGACGAATACTGCTCTATGAAGAGTTTAAAGGACATCCTTTGCGAAAAGATTACCCCATTAACAAACGGCAACCTTTGATCGGGCCGTTGAATTAAGGAAAGACCATGCTGGTCGAATTATTCATAACGCTGGTTAAAATCTTGTTCATCTTTGCGGTCACCGTTGGGTTTTTTGCCCCTGTCTTGACTTGGGTGGAACGAAAACAGAGTGCCCTCATGCAAGATCGAATCGGAGCTAACCGTGCTGACATTATGGGATTCACCGTGTTAGGTCTTTTCCACATAATTGCTGATGCCTTGAAAATGTTTACCAAGGAAGATTTCATTCCTGATGGTGCCAATAAGGTTCTTCATACAATTAGCCCGATCATAGCTCTCGTCCCTGCCCTCCTGACTTTTGCGGTTGTACCTTTTGGCGGGCAATACACACTCTTTGATACAGAAGTTAATCTGGTAATTTCAGATTTAGATGTCGGCCTGCTTTTCGTTTTTGCCATTGCGTCTCTGGCAACTTATGGATACGTCATCGCTGGCTGGAGTTCCAACAACAACTGGTCTCTCTTAGGTTCCATGCGAACCGCTTCGCAGATGATTTCTTATGAGGTCACCATGGGACTCACCATTATTGGTGTCCTGATGGTTTATGAATCTATGAAGCTGACAGAAATTGGTGCCATCCAGGAAAACTTCTGGATGTGGGGAATTTTTCTTCAGCCTCTCGGGTTTATTATGTTCCTGACGGCATCCATTGCTGAGAACAAACGTATCCCTTTTGATGCACCCGAAGCAGAGTCGGAACTGGTTGCCGGTTATTTCACCGAATACAGTGGGCTCAAGTTTGGTATGTTTTTCATGGCAGAGTTTATAGAAATGGTCACGATCGGAGCGATCATGACTATTTTGTTTTTAGGCGCGTGGCATATTCCATTTTTAACAACGGCCACGTTGCTTTCCTGGTTTGACTTTCTCGGCACCACGGGTTCGAATCTCGTTGTGATGTTGATACATGTAGGCGTATTTTTTGCCAAGGTTTGTTTCTTCATATATTTGCAGATGATCATTCGGTGGACACTTCCCCGATTCCGTTACGATCAAATAATGAAGTTGGGTTGGAAGATTCTTCTTCCCTTATCCCTGGCTAATATTCTTGTTACCGGACTCGTAATCCTGGCGCTGAATTAAAGGAGTGCCCTTATGGCTTATTACGTAAATAGAGGATCCGAGATGACTTGGTGGGAGAAGTCCTACATCCCTGAAATTATAAAAGGGATGTGGCTCACTACGCGTCGTTTCTTTCATAATTTGTTTGGCTTCATTCCTTTTTTTCTGGGTACTGAAAAAAATAGAAGGATTATGACTGTCTATTACCCGGAAGAACAGGTGCAATACCCAGTCGCTTATAGAGGGAGGCCTGTGCTGGCGCAGAACGAAGACGGGCAACCAGCTTGCGTTGCCTGCGGCCTTTGTGAAATTGCCTGCCCGGCTTATTGCATTCACATTGAACCCGGTCAGAATAGCGGCAAACAAAACCAATATGAAAGATGGCCCGATGTTTTTAACATCGATTATGCTATTTGCATTTTTTGTGGAAACTGTGAAGAGGCCTGTCCGGAAGAAGCCATCTTCATGAGTGACGAGTGTGAAATATCCATGCTCGATCGAAAACAAATGCTTTATACCAAAGAGCAACTTTTAGTCCCGGTTGCCGATTTGCAAAAACGGATTGAATTCACCCGGAACATGTACGCAAAATGGAACTACTAATCTTTTATCCGCTGGCCGGATTTTGTGTGGTACTCGCCCTCGGCGTTGTCTTTAACAACAGCCCCGTAGGCTCGGCCCTTTCATTGATTGGTATGATGCTTGGTTTGGCAGGAATTTTCGTTTTGCAACAGGCTCATTTTATCGCCATATTGCAGGTCATCATTTATGCCGGAGCCATTATGGTTTTGTTCATGTTCGTCATTATGTTGCTCAACCTGAAAAAAGGTGACGACATGGGCTGGGTCGCCAGAGATAAAAATTTACTGCTCTCTGTATTGACCGGAGTTCTGGCTATAGGAATTTTATACAAGATTTCAGATATCTTGTTCTCGGCAAAGATAGATACGCCGGCTACCCTTCCCGACAGTTTCGGTACGGTGGCGAACATTGGTGAAACTCTATTTACAGATTTCGTGCTTCCTTTTGAAGTAGCATCGATTCTTTTACTTGCGGCAATGGTCGGGGCAGTAGTCCTGGCTAAAAACAAATTGGACTGAATATGCTTGAAGAAACTGTTCCTTTATCACACTACCTGATGTTGAGCGCGACTTTGTTCGTGATCGGAATCGTAGGCGTTTTGATACGTAGAAACGTCATCGTTGTATTTATGTCTATTGAAATCATGTTGAACGCGGTAAATATTTCGTTGATTTCGTTCGACCATTACATGAACCTCTCGAGCGGACAGATTTTCAGTTTTATGGTGATGTGTGTCGCCGCCGCCGAGGTTTCGGTTGGACTTGCTATTATTATCGCTTTACATCGGAATAAACCGACCGTCAATCTGGACGAATTTAACCTGTTAAAATGGTAAAAATGGTATGTTGCTGAAATTAGCCTGCCTGATCCCCCTATATCCGTTGATCGGATCAATCATCAACGGTTTTTTCGGTTTGAAGATAGGTAAAAATGCCGTGGGGCTTATAGCATGTGGCAGTATGGCCCTGTCTTTTCTTACCTCCGTTTTGGTCTATGTTGGCTTCCTCATGTTGCCAGAAGGTCAACACGTCTTTGAACAGGTTGTCTGGACCTGGTTCGGTGCCGGTGATTTTTCTGTAGATTTTGGTTTTCAGATTGACCCGCTCACCTTGGTCATGATGTTTGTCGTAACCGGTGTCGGCTTCATCATCCATGTTTATGCCATCGGCTACATGCATGAAGAATTCAGTTACTACCGGTTCTTTGCCTATTTTAATTTGTTTGCTTCTGCCATGCTCCTCCTTGTTATGGGCAACAACTTTTTGCTCATGTTCATTGGCTGGGAAGGCGTGGGGTGCTGTTCCTATTTTCTCATTGGTTATTATTTCGAAAAGAAATCAGCCTGCGATGCCGGCACGAAGGCATTCATCGTCAACCGTGTCGGTGACTTTGCCTTTCTCCTCGCAGTCATGTACATATTCAATATTTTTGGCACCATCGATTTCACCGATGTGATGCACGCTGCTCCGGAAAAACTGATCTATGGTGGAGAAATAGTCACCATCATCACCATGTTATTGTTTGTCGGTGCCACCGGTAAGTCAGCGCAGATCCCGCTTTACACCTGGCTCCCGGACGCGATGGAAGGACCCACACCGGTTAGCGCCCTGATCCATGCGGCGACTATGGTAACGGCAGGGGTCTATATGGTTGTACGGTGCAACGTGTTGTTCAACCTTTCGCCTCTGACCATGACTGTGGTCGCGTTCATTGGCGGGGGTACTGCGATAATGGCAGCAACGATCGGCATGACACAATTCGATATCAAACGTGTCCTTGCCTACTCCACAGTTAGCCAGATCGGCTATATGTTTCTGGCTTGCGGTGTGGGTGCTTATACCGCTGCGATTTTCCACCTCGTAACCCACGCTTTCTTTAAAGCTTGTCTTTTTCTTGGTTCCGGTAGCGTTATTCATGGCATTCATGGTGAACAGGATATGCGTAAGATGGGCGGACTCAAAAATCATATGCCCGTTACCTACTGGACATTTCTAGTTTCAACTCTGGCCATTGCCGGAATACCTCCGTTATCAGGCTTCTTCAGTAAAGACGAAGTGCTGTATCACTCTCTAATGGATGGGAACATCATTTTCTGGGGAATGGGAATATCTGCCGCCTTGCTGACCGCATTTTACATGTTCCGGCTGGTGTTCATGACTTTCCATGGAGAGTCTCGAGTAGATCCTTCTGTACACCCGCACGAATCACCCAAAGTGATGACCATGCCACTGGTGGTTTTGGCCGGCCTTGCTACGGTAGGGGGAATACTGGGTATCCCGCTCATACATGGTTGGCATATTCTGCATAACTGGTTAGAGCCGGTTCTTCATTTTGATCTTGCGAGTGCGCTACAGCATTCTGAACATATGCTCCATCAAGCGGGTAAGCATGCACCTTCCTGGGCGCATCTGCTGGAACCGAAAGAGCACAATCTCTGGATTGAATCCTTGCTGATGCTGTTTTCCGCCGCAGTTGCACTCACCGGAATTTTTGCCGCTTACATGTTCTATATTAAGCGACCCGATCTACCAGCAAAATTTACCGAGAAGCAATGGGGATTGGATCTGGTGCAGAACAAATATTATGTGGACGAACTTTATGATGATGCGTTTGTGCAACCTACCATAGAAGGTTCTAAACTACTTTGGAAGGAATGTGATGCCAAGGGAATTGATGGTGCCGTAAACGGTACTGCGAAAATAATCGGCTGGTTCAGTCGCCAGGCTCAGGCATTTCAATCCGGTTTCGTCCGTAACTATGCATTATTTATTGTTGTAGGTTTTATCAGTCTTTTGCTGGTGATGTTCTAAAATGTTTTTAACTCTTGTTACATTTTTGCCTTTATTTGGGGCGCTGTTTCTGGTCTTCCTGCCAAGAGAAAATGCAGGAGTGATTAAGCAGACTGCTCTCGCTGTGGCTGTCGCAGATTTTCTACTCTCGCTACTGTTGTGGACCAATTTCGACATCACAACCCATAAAATGCAGTTTGAGTTGAACATTCCCTGGATAGAAGCCTGGGGCATCAACTATCACATCGGCCTGGATGGTATTTCACTCTTACTTTATGTGATGACCACCTTCCTGACCATGATCTGCGTGATAGCCTCATGGGATATCACGAAACATATCCGCGAATACATGATAGCCATGTTGGTTCTTTCAACCGGCATGCTTGGGGTTTTCATCGCTCTTGACCTTTTCATGTTTTATGTCTTCTGGGAGTTCCAACTGATTCCCATGTATATCATCGTCGGTGTATGGGGTGGTCCACGCCGGATTTATGCGTCCATAAAGTTTTTCCTGTTCACTGCCGTTGGCTCCTTGCTCATGCTGGTGGCCATCCTCTGGATCTATTTCCATATTCAAGAAACGACCGGGGTGGCAACGGCTGACATACTCTATATAACTGAACATTTGAGTGCCCCTCTTGGCACGCAGAAATGGCTGTGGATGGCCTTTTTTCTGGCTTTTGCCATCAAAGTACCGATGTTTCCGTTCCACACCTGGCTGCCTGACGCTCATGTTGAAGCCCCTACTGCGGGTTCCGTCATTCTGGCAGGTGTGCTGTTGAAAATGGGTACCTATGGGTTCCTGCGCTTTAACTTACCCTTCTTCCCCCAGGCCTCTTACGAATTTGTTCCCATGATTGCGTGGCTGTCCATCATCGGTATCATATACGGGGCTTTGGTAGCGATGGTTCAGGAAGACTTGAAAAAACTGGTTGCCTATTCCAGCGTCAGTCATCTCGGATTTGTGATGCTGGGAATTTTTGCGCTGAATCCTTATGGAATTCAAGGAGCGTTGATTCAAAATATCAATCATGGAATCAGCACCGGTGCCCTCTTCCTTTTGGTTGGTGTCATTTACGACCGACGCCATACCCGATTGATCTCTGAGTTTGGTGGGCTGGCTAAAATCATGCCGAGGTACACCGTCTGTTTTATGATCGCTGCCCTGTCTTCAATCGGGCTACCGGGTATGAACGGGTTTGTCGGCGAGTTCCTTGTGCTTCTGGGCATTTTCCAGGTTAATGGACTCTGGGCCGCTTTCGCCACGTCGGGTGTCATTCTTGCGGCCTGCTACATCCTGTGGATGTTCCAGCGTGTCATGTTCCTGGAGTTGAAAAATCCGGAAAACATGAAATTGAAAGATATGAATACTCGGGAAATGATAACAGTGGTTCCCCTGATCATCCTGATTTTCTGGATTGGTTTGTACCCCAAACCTTTCATGAAGACGTTTGACGCTTCGGTCACGCATTTGGTCTCCAAAGTAAACCCGGATAATTTCCGGCCTCAAAGGGAGCACCACGATAACGATCACAAAGACAAACAAAATAATAAACACGGGGAACATGCCCGACTCATTACCCCTACTGAAATGGCAAGTTTGAACCAGCAACTTCAAATGCCAGCTAATATTAAGGAATAACTGTGGAACCCATTCTTGCACCCGAATCTATTGACCTGATTGCCCTGGCGCCTGTGCTCGTGTTGAGCGTATTCGCTATGATGGTGCTAGTGGTGGACCTTTTTGGCGGGCGGAACAAAACCCTACTGGTATTTATCAGCCTGGTCGGCCTGCTGATGACAGCAATCAGCGCCTTTGCCAAGAACCCGATTCCGGCCTACTCGTTCAACGATAGTTATATTGTTGATCACCTTTCATTGTTTTTCATTTGCATATTTACCATCAGTTCCGCACTGGCGATTCTTTTATCAGTGGAATACAACGAACGAGAAGGCATACGAGCAGGTGAGTATTATGCCCTCATCCTGTTCTGTACCGTAGGGATGATTCTTCTTGCTTCTTCCACTGACATGATCATGATTTTCCTTGGCATCGAAATCGTTTCGATCTGCCTTTACGTTCTAGCGGGAATACGACGAGATGACCTTAGATCCAACGAAGCGGCCTTGAAGTATTTTATGCTGGGTGCTTTTGCTACAGGGTTCCTGCTGTATGGAATGACTTTGGTTTATGGCTCCACCGGAAGCACAAACCTGTTTAAAATCGCGGAGGTTGTACAAAATCCTGCGGCCCAGTCTAATCCCCTGCTTCTGATGGGATTGGTCCTACTCATTATTGGGTTTGGATTCAAAGTTGCCTCGGTGCCTTTTCATATGTGGGCTCCCGATGTTTACCAAGGGGCTCCCACTCCAGTGACCGCTTTCATGGCAGTTGGACCCAAGGCTGCAGCATTCGCCGCATTCTTTCGAGTGTTTGCGGAAACCTTCCCGGAGCTGGCACCTTCCTGGGAAATTCTCCTGAGCACGGTCGCCGTCCTCAGTATGTTTTTTGGAAATCTGGGCGCCATCATGCAGACCAACATCAAACGAATGTTGGCATTTTCCAGTATCTCGCATGCAGGTTACATCCTGATGGCAGTCATAGCCAAAAACTCTCTCGGCAGTTCGAGCCTGTTGTTTTACATGCTCACCTATACCTTCATGACCTTTGGCATATTTGGTATCATTATTATCCTTGGCCGAAAAGGTGAAGAGAATCTGGAAATGAAAAATTACTCAGGCCTGGCTTACAAACACCCCGTGCTAGCCCTTAGTATGACCATTTTCCTGCTATCATTAGGAGGCCTGCCGCCCTTTGCCGGGTTCATCGCAAAATTTTATATCTTCAGTGCGGCGATTCAGGAAGGACTCATCACACTCGTTGTCATCGCCGTTCTCAACAGCGCTATTTCCTTCTACTATTACCTGAAGGTCATCATATTCATGTACATGAAAGAGCCCGAAGCTGAGTTTAATATCTCGCTGACACCGTTGACCCTCTTTGTAGTTTTTATAGGAGTGATCACAACCGTCAGCCTGGGCATCTTCCCCGGTTCCATCATCGCCCTCGCCTCACACTAGCGCTCGGCCAATTAGCAATATCCCAAATACCGAACAATAATCGTTGAGTGCAATATTTTCGTCACGCTGAGCTTATCGAAGGGTAATCAAGTATCCACATTCATTGCAAAAAAAACCGGGAGCCCTCACGGACTCCCGGAATCACGAAAAACCATTAGAATATTAAACGTTAACATACCCCATTACTATGATCTTAAGATATTTTCCTGAGGGTATGTTCGACGTATTCCAATTTACTGTAGCTCCACTAACGGAGTCTGCAAGGGCCAAACTCAATCGAAATTTTGAAGCTCCCCCATTTATGCTTTCAGACGAAGCACCGGTAAGAACCGCCAGATTATTGCCTGTGGTGTCTTGAATCAAGATAGGAATTAAAAACGCCCCCGTACTGCCAGCATCCTGGGTAACATCGAAATCGAACATTAGATTTGTTGGAACGGCGGGTCGAATCCCGACTCCATTAACAAAGTCAACAGAAGAACTGAGAGTAGGGGTATTTCCAAAAGTTCCGGATAAACCTGAAATCCCAGAAGTAAAGCCATCAGTTCCTGGACTTCCTGACGTTTTACGTAAATTTTGAACTCGGTGCTTAATAGTTCCGCCATCGTTTTTAACTTCCAAAACAAAGACTATCTGCCGCAAACCTTTCCACTCATAGTCGGTTGCGTTGAGTGTTGTAAAATCTCCAGTACTGGCAGTGGTGTCTCCTATAGGGCCGGGAGCAGAAAAGTCTGTACCATCGTCCCACTTTATACCGTTAGCGGTAGTGAGGTCGACCACCAGCACCTGACCATTAGTCCCGACAGCCAACGTCTTATCGTCACCTCCATCGTTGGTCAAAAGATCGCCTTGGTTCACCAGTTTATCTTTGGCAGAGATGGTCAGTTTTTGATCCCCGGTCGGAACCAGGTTATCAACATTGATCCCCGCCCCTCCCACTAGCTTGGCATCAAGCTTTCCCGATGTGGTATCGGTGGCGGAGACACGCAAGGTCTCATCCGATGTGTTTTCCGCCCCGGCTAATGACCCCCAAGCCAGAAATGCAGTGAATAGTAACAGCGCTAATGATATTGGCTTCTTCATAGTTCCATACCTCCTCGTGAGAGTATAAATTTTTTAACAATCCCTCACTTTTTCGGTTCGGAACTCCATAACTTTAGCCTACTCAGAATAATTAATAAATTAGCCTAATAAGTACTGATTTTTCAAAATCTTTTAAAATAAAATTTTTTTACGATATAATAATTTCTTAAGCTAAATAAAAACTATGTTTTAACGAGGCGGGACAACGTTATGAAGATGCATCATCTGGATAAGGAAAAGGTCGAGGCGGTCATGCTAAAGGTGAAGGAAGTGGTCGATTCGGGGCAATACCCTCCTGAACTGATTGAAGAAATTTTCAAGCTCTCGGAAGTGGATGGAGAAAAGTTTCTGGAAAGCAAAGCCCATCCCGTCCAGAAAGAAAAGGTAAACTTTGAAATTGATCCTGAAAAAGGTGTACGGTTCTTTGATCCGTTCAACTTTTTCACCCGGGGAATTTATAAAGATATGGATGGTTTAACTGTTTGGACGGCGGACAACCTTAAAGAGCCCTGGGAGTATGAAGACAAGGCAGAGCCCGAAGCACCCGTTTAGTTTTGACTATCCATTGATGAACCAAAACTATCACGCCTGAGTCAGCCACAACAATCCAATAAAAAAGCCCCGCGCCTTTTGGGCACGGGGCTTTTTTATTTCCTTATATATTCAGCCTTTTTCCTGATCCTTGCTGAAGTCGTAAGAACCTTTTCTCGGAAGTGAAGCGGTAAACATATCTGCTTCATCTTTCATGGCTTTATCTTTAGCTTCGCCTTCTTCCTCGGCCTTCTTACGAATCGCGGCTTCTTTTTCTTCTTCGGTCATATCTTCTTCGGCTTTGCCTTCTTCAATAGCGCCCTGTTGGCCTTCTTCAACGCTGGCTACTTCTTCATCACCTTCCTGCGCTTCTTTCATAGAAGATTTGAAGTTTTTGATACTGCGCCCAAAAGCACTGCCGATTTCGGGAAGTTTTCCCGCCCCAAAAATAATCATAATGATGATCAGGATGACCATCAACTCAGGAAAACCAATTCCCATCATAATTCAAACCCTCCCAGTATTTGATAATTAGCCCTAAATCAGGCCTTCCAACACCTGCATATTGATCGAAGATACTCAGTTTATCCTTTTTACAAAAGCAATTACAAGGGGAAAGGTGCCAATCCGTTAAAAATCGAAGGGTTCATCCTTCACGGAGGGATTTTATCGCCTTTTTATAGTCTTTCGAGTTAAAAATCGCCGATCCGGCAACCAAAACACTGGCCCCAGCTTCTTTGATGTTCCCAACATTCTCAGAATTGATTCCTCCATCGACTTCAAGCGCAATAGGATGTTCGTAATGAGACATGACTTCAGCTAAATTCTCAATTTTATCCAGCATAGAAGGAATAAACTTCTGCCCACCAAACCCAGGGTTCACTGACATCAGTAAAACCATATCAATCTCGTGCAATATTTCTTCCAGCGAAGAAAGCGGCGTTGCTGGATTCAGCACCACTCCCGCCAATTTATCATGGTCTTTGATTAGCTGAATGGTACGATTTAAATGTGTACAAGCCTCAACATGAACGGTGATGATGTCTGAGCCAGCAGATATAAATTCGCCAATGTAGCGGTCGGCATTTTCAATCATCAAATGCACATCTAACGGAAGTTCAGTCACTTTTCGGACCGCCTCTACTACTGCCGGACCAATGGTGATATTGGGGACAAAGTGTCCATCCATAACATCTACATGAATCCAATCTGCCCCCGCCTGTTCTACTGCCTTAACCTCATCCCCCAAACGGGAAAAATCCGCCGATAGGATGGAGGGGGCAATGATTACACCGTCTTCCTTCTGCGCCATGGACATCCTCCATACAGAAAATAAATTGACCCGAAGCATAGCATAAGCTGAAATATCCTTCCATTTTTATAAGCAGAGGACCGCCGCCGATATTTTTCCAAAGTCTCTGGCACTCTAGGGCTACATTCTTTATAATGATTGGTTTTATATCCTAAAACTATAAACCCATGCAGATCGCCCTCGAAAATCTCCGTAAGAGGATCAAAACCCTCTTGATGCAGGACCACAATATGCTACTGCTGGCAGCAGTAATTGGGTTTCTGGCTGGGCTTGCCTCAACCCTGTTTCGTTGGCTGATTGGATTCTTTGGAGTAGTTTTTTCTCCAGAAGGACTATCATGGATCGGAATAACCGGTACAACGATTCCTTTCCTGTTACCCCTTATGCCCATGGCAGGCGGAGTTATAACAGGCATCATCTGCCATTTTTTCCCCGATGCCGTAAAAGAAAACGGAGTGCATCGAGTCATGCACGCGGTCGCTTTGAAAGCGGGAAAGATTCGTAAACGCACCCTGCTAACTTGTTCCACCACATCAGCACTGACCATTGGGTCTGGCGGTTCAGCAGGACGGGAAGGCCCAACCGTACAAATCGGTTCAGCGGTTGGATCGGCTCTCGGGAACATGTTTCATCTTTCCCATGAGAGGGTCCAGGTTTTAGTTGGCTGTGGGGCGGCGGCAGGAATTGCGGCATCTTTCAATGCTCCTTTAGCCGGGGTATTGTTCGCCCTGGAGATCATTCTCACAGATTTCACAATCCATACGTTCAGCCCTATCGTGGTCGCCTCAGTCATCGGTACGGCCACCGGCCGGGCCATGGAGGGCAACGATATCACGTTTCACGTTCCCGTTCATGAATTGGTCAGCTATTCAGAGATTGGTTTTTATTTAGTCCTTGGGCTTCTATGCGGATTGGTTTCAAAGTTATTCACCTCCGTCTATTTTAAAATGCATGAAATTTTTGATAAGAAGATTAAAATCCCAAAACCCCTTAAACCTGCTCTTGGAGGTTTGATTGTTGGTTTCATCTCTATAGCTTTTCCTGCAGTCCTGGGAAATGGATATGATTTTATGGAAAAAGCATTAGCGGGGGAACTAATTTGGTGGCTGGCATTCGCGCTAATCTTTTTGAAAATATTTAGCACGTCCGTAACTCTTGGTTCTGGAGGATTGGGAGGAGTTTTTGCGCCTTCTCTGTTTATCGGAGCCATGCTGGGTTCTGCCTATGGAACTCTTGTGCATGCCATCAATCCTGGCTTTACAGCATCCCCAGAGACTTATGCGCTAGTAGGCATGGGAGCAGTGGCGGGAGCCGTCATGCAAGCTCCATTGACCAATATTCTGATGCTGTTCGAGTTGACCAATGATTACACCATAATTTTACCGATCATGATCACCTGCATCGTTTCGACCTACACCTTTAGGGCTTTCGACAAAAACTCAATTTATATTCAGAAACTGTTGAAGGAAGGAACTAACATCCAACACGGCCGCGAGGTTTCCATTCTCAATGCCATAAAAGTAAATGATGTTTTAAGTCAGGATGTCACGATGATTCCCGAAGGTATGCCATTCCGGAAAATCCTGGAAACAGTATCTTATTCCAAAAATTTTTATTTTCCCGTGGTAAATGGCGAAGGAGAAATGTCGGGTATATTATCTTTCCACATGATTCGGGAAATGATTTTTGAAGAAGACCTTGGTGATCTGGTGGTCGCCAACGATTTAAAAGTTCCAACAGTAATGACCCTAACACCTGAAAACAACCTCAATGAGGCCATGGAATTGTTTGCCAAGCTTGATGTGGAACAGCTTCCCGTAGTCCGTCCCAATGAGCCCAAACGAGTGATCGGAATGGTCAACCGAGGTGAAGTGGTCGCCACTTACAATCGCGAAGTACTAGTCTCCGGATTCGACCGGTAGATAACCGATGTCCCGCTCTCACCATTTCCAAATTTCTCTAACTTTCTTACTCTGTTTGGGAATCCTCACCAGTTGCAGCAACCCTGAATCCTCTGTCCACAGAAGGTCCCAGTTTTTGATGGGCACCCTTGTCAATATTTCCATTTACGAAAAAGATAAAAATCTCGCGCAACAGGTTATTAAGAAAGCCTTCAACGAAATTGAACGAATGGAAAGATTGATGAGTACTCATATCCCCAATTCCGAGGTTTCAAAAATTAATGCATCTGCGGGCCTCCGGCCTGTTCCTGTATCGCCGGAAGTTTTGGAAGTTATCAGCCGAGCTCTCTATTGGGCTGAAAAATCCAATGGCGCTCTGGATGTGAGCCTAGGGCCAGTCCAGGAATTGTGGGAGTTCGATGGCGACCAACCTTCCCTGCCGGATAAAATTTCCCTTGAGCAGGAACTATCCAAAGTGGATTACAGAAAAATCCAGATCAAAAATGAGACAGTCTATTTAAAGGAAAAGGGAATGCGTCTGCATCTCGGTGCAATCGCCAAAGGATATGCCGTGGACCGGGCAGTAAACATATTAAAAGAGTCAAATATCCATCATGCCCTCATCAATGCAGGAGGAGACCTGAAAACCTTGGGCAAGAGACCCGATCAAACAGCATGGAAAATTGGACTACAACACCCCAGAAAACCAGAGTTGATCCTGGCATCCTTTTCTCTTAGTGAAAAAGCGGTCGCAACCTCCGGTGACTACCAGAAATATTTCGATCATGAAGGAACCCGGTACCACCATATATTGAATCCGAAAACCGGCTACCCAGTCCTTGGCGCAATGTCTGCCACAGTAATAACCAAAACCGTAATGGATGCAGATGCGCTATCGACAGCCCTGTTTGTTATGGGTGCAAAAAAAGGGTTAGCTTTCATCGACTCCCTAAAAGATACGGAAGGTCTCATTGTCGATCAAGACAGATCCCCTTACCTATCCGAAAGAATGGGGGAATTAGAGAATTTCTCCCTCGAAAAATTTAAAGAGAACCTCAGCCATTAAACCATGTCCGATTTCATTTGGGTGGCAACGATCCGGAAACAAAAAGACCAGCATGGGGTCATTTTTCATTTCCTCCCCATATGCTTCGAAGTAAGTCACCAATTGATCGGAAAAGCGATCGTGCACAGTAGGTAAAAAAGGTTCCAATGCTGAAGGGAAATTAAAGAATGGAGTTTTTTTATCTCCTGCGGTTTGCCTTGCTGCCTCCTGGTATTCTGCAAAATTACAGACACTGACCCAAACTGGTTTGGCCCCCTTATTCCGAACCTGTTCTATCAAGTTTTCAAAATTTTCGCGGTACTGCTGAACAGGAACTCTCCGGCCAATCTCATTCTTTTGAGTAAGGGAAGGTTCAGGCAAACCGACCAATAAAGTTCTCAGCCATCTAAAAAGCAAAACATGTCTCATGTTCCAGCTAATTCTCCCAACCAGAGAGTTTCGCGATTCAAATTGACGTGAATCTGTTTGATGTGAAAGAGAGGAATCATTTAACCCAAAAGAAAGAATGACCCAATCATCTTTTTTCACCTCCCCCAATTCCTGCCACAGCAATTTTCCCTGGAAAGAAGAAAAACCAGGTTGAGACAGGTTCCGTAATTTAAAACGAGCGGAAGAATTTACGGCATTCAATTTTTCAACAAGTAAAGATGGGTAGGTTTTTTCGTAATTGACTCCCCAGCCAAAACTGCTGGAGTCGCCCAGAACATAGAGGGTTCTTCCTAGAGCTTCTGTTGTAACTTGATTTTCTGAAGGAACACGAAACCCTGAAGTATCAGAAATAATTGTCCAGGGAGGAAGTTTGTCCACCACAAAGGCGGAGGAATAATTTCGGACCGTTTTTGAGACATTTGGTTTGAGCCGGTAACCATAACGCAAATCAGATTGGTATGCATAGACGTCCTCATTCACAAATCCCTGCTGCGCGACAAACCTCTGGTATTTTTCTAATACCGCAGAGTCCAGTTCTTCCATCCAAGAAGGGATTGCATAGGCCTTATAATTAAATACCGGTTCATATCCAGCAAACCTGAGGATCGCCTCGACAAACCCGAAAAAGAAAAATATAACGCCCACAGAGAACAAAAAAGAACGAATAGTTTTTATTCTTATTCGCGAAGCCACAAACCACCTGTATAAACTAAATTTTAGAAGGAGAAAATCGTTTTAGCAAAAGGGAATTCCCAACCACCGAAACAGAGCTCAAAGACATTGCCACAGCGGCAAACACAGGTTTCAGAAGGACACCATAAAAAGGATACAAAAGTCCCGCCGCGATGGGAATTCCCATCACATTATAAAAGAAAGCCCAGAAAAGATTCTGCCTGATTTTCTCAAGAGTTTTCTTGCTCAATTCAATAGCATGAGGGACAGCTTGAAGATCTGAGGTGACCAGAGTAATGTCTGAAGCCTCCATCGCGACATCCGTACCGCTCCCTAAAGCAATGCCTACTGTGGACTCAGCCAACGCTGGAGCGTCATTGATTCCATCGCCCACCATCGCAACTTTTCGTCCCTGCTCCATCAGTTTTCTGATTACATCTCTTTTTTCAGAAGGCAGGACTTCCGAAATAACATCTTCAATATCCAGTTTTTGAGCGACAGCTAGCGCGGTTTTCTGGTTATCCCCTGTTACCATCATTACTTTCAATCCCATCATTTTAAGACGGTGAACGGTTTTCTTGGCATTGGGTTTTACCGCATCGGTGGTGGTGATGATGCCTTCAATATTTCCATTGAGACTTAAAATCATGGGAGTTTTCCCCTGTGCAGTCAGCTTTTCCAAATCACCCATTACTAAAGAAAAATCAATTTTCCTTTCTTTCATTAATTTCATGTTGCCGAGTAAGACATTTTTACCCTCAGTTTTTCCCTGCACTCCGAAACCCGGCAAAGCTTCAAAATCAGAAAGTGTTTCGAATTTGAGCCGGTGTTTTTTCACCTCTGAAACTACCGCTTGGGCTAAAGGATGTTCCGAATATTTTTCCAGAGAACCCGCTAACACTAATAAATGGTCAGCATCTAAAACCGCTCCAGGAGATAGAAGCACATCGGCCACCTCTGGTTTGCCGGTGGTCAGGGTTCCCGTTTTATCAAAGACAATGGTATCCAATTTTTCAGCTTGCTCCAAAGCCTCACCCCCCTTAATAAGAATACCCATCTCCGCACCTTTTCCAGTTCCGACCATAATCGCTGTAGGAGTGGCAAGACCCAACGCACACGGGCAGGCAATGATCATGACTGAAATAAATACCATCAAGGCGAAGAGAAATGGGGTAGTCGGCAAGGGGCCAAAATATTCTCCAAAACCCCACCAAAACCCAAAAGCCAGTAGGGCCAAACCTATCACCGCTGGAACAAAAACCCCGGAAATCTTATCCGCAAGCCTTTGCACAGGTGCTTTCGACCCCTGCGCCTGCTCCACCAACTGAATGATCTGCGCTAACAGAGTATCTTTACCCATGCGGGTAACCTGCATTTTAAAAAAACCAGTTTTATTGAGGCTAGCACCCACTACTTCATCTCCGTCATTTTTTTCTACCGGAACACTTTCACCCGTCAACATCGATTCATCGATTGTAGATTGCCCCTTAATCAGGATTCCATCTACAGGAATTTTTTCCCCAGGCCGGACAAGAACGATATCTCCCACTACCAAATCTTCCACACTTATTTCAAGTTCTTTACCCTCTCGTTCAACATGGGCAGTTTTAGGTTGTAGTCTCATCAACTTTTTAATCGCAGAAGAAGCACTGTGCTTGGCGCGTGCCTCCATCCAACGTCCCAGCAGGACCAGCGTAATGATCATCACCGAAGTATCGTAATAGACTTCTGAAGAGACCAACCAGTCAGGAAAAAAGGTGGCACAAATACTATAAAAATAGGCCGACGATGTACCCACGGCAATAAGGGTGTTCATGTCTGCATAACCATGACGAAAACCATTGAATGCTCCCCGGTAAAATTGCCCACCACAATAAAACTGCACCGGAGTTGCCAAAATAAATAAAAGAAAATTCAGCGTATTCAATTCAAAATTAAATAGCGACTCTCCCTTCATCGAAAGGATCATGACAGCCAGGCTTATAACACCACTGAGAATTAGTTTTAACTTAAGCTGGGCCAGATATTTGGTATGACGTTCTTCATCTTCCTGCATTGAATCGCTTTCAGATTTTTCAGGCAAAAGACGATAACCGGCTTGGTCCAGAGCCAATCTCAAGTCTTCAAAATCTACCAGAGCCGGGATGTAATCGATCAACACCTGCTCGGTAGCCAGGTTCACCTCGACTTTATGAACACCGTCCAGCGATGCCAGTTTTTTCTCAACCCGGGAGACACACGAGGCACAAGTCATACCTTCAACAGAAAAGGTTTTTCTTTGTCCGGGAACTTCAAAGCCCAGTTTTCCGATAGCGCTGGGGAATTGACTTGCAGATATCTTTTGAGGGTCAAATTCAATGGAGGCAACTTCTGCGGCTAAGTTAACATGGACGGAATTCACCCCTTCCAGTTCGCCAACCTTTTTTTCGATCCGGGCCGAACAACTGGCACAAGTCATCCCTTTGACAGGGAGTGTGATATTGGTTTTGTTTTTGGAATTTTGATCCGTCATAGTGAACTCAGGTTTATATACAACACTATATCAGGATACACATTTTTAGAGAATGAACTCAACAACTACCGTCGGAAATTTAACTAAAAAAAAGGGGATGTTTTATTTGCTGCTAAACAGTGTTTTTAGGGTAACAGCGCCATAACCGATGAGTAGGAGGGCAATCAGTCCGCTGGAAAAGGAATTTTGGCTCATGGCAGTTGTGAACACAAAAATACCTACTCCACTTAAAACCACTCCCAGGACAAAGAAACCAAAGGAACGGTAGACGGGGGTTTTACTTTCCAGATTGTCACGCTTTTGCTTGAGTTGCCACCGCCAGCGAAGGACATAATAAGTCTGACGGATCCAGTTGAACAATCCGTTATCTTCAACCAAGCTGGTCCGGCAATACATGCATTGGGCATCTGTCTTGCGATTGGGAAAACCGCAATTGAGGCACAATTTGCTGTCCTGATCCTGGTTTAAAGTAGCCGGTTCTTTTTTAGGCTTATCCATCTAACAACTCCGGGGCGGAGAACCGGTATAGCGCAATAGCTTGTTACCGCTAATTCTCTCGCTTAATAAGTTCTTGCTCGCTGTACCCTTCGGGGAATGGGTGATGCCCTCTCATTTGCCTTCATACCCGGAACGGGTAAAAACTAATGAGGGAATATCGCAGCCCCACGCGGGTGGTTTAGAATCCCTTATCGGCAAGATAGACCAAAAGGATTAAAAAACCTACTGTTATGGTAAGGTTAAATTTTATTACTTATAGATTGCCCTGTCAATCTGCAATGCTTTGGATATTATTGCCCTATCGGTACAGGGTTATAATTCATCATTGATCTAAATAGCTCAATTGCCTATAATTCAGTTCCCATTTTCTAAAACTATAAATTTCATTCAAATGATACAAATTCTTTTCATCCTTTTATCGTTAAGTATGGTTTCGCCGTGTTTTGCCACCGAATCACCCAAAGACATGGTACTGATTCCAGCGGGAAAATCTCAGATGGGGAGCAGAAGTTCCCTGCTGGAACTCAAACCTCACGATTTGTTTAATACCGACCGGCACACTCTTGGTCCCGAAAATCCGGCCCATGAGGTCTACCTCGATGCGTTCTATATAGATATTTTTGAGGTGACCAATAAAAGATATAAAGATTTTGTAACCGCAACCGGAGCAAAAAAGCCTCAAGGTTGGGTGAAGCCCGATTTCAATGAAGACCTGCAACCGGTGGTAGGTATTTCCTGGAAGGAGGCCGTGTCCTATTGTAAGTGGAGCGACAAAAGGTTGCCCACAGAAGCGGAATGGGAAAAAGCCGGCAGAGGCAAACGACCGGTCAAATACCCTTGGGGAGACACCCCTCCCGATTCAGAAAAGCTGAACTATAATGAAGAGAAAATGAAAACTACTCCCGTGGGCTCTTACGAAAATGGGAAATCAGATTACGGTATCTATGATCTTTCCGGAAATGTCTCGGAATGGGTTCATGACTGGCATTACCCGGAGTACTACTTATTTTCTCCAAAAAAAAACCCGCAAGGGCCGGAAAAAGGACATTACAGAATTATCCGCGGAGGAAACTGGAGAAACAACGCAGATGATGTCGACCTCACCTATCGCAACGCAACCGCACCCAATATGAGAAATGACACAGTGGGCTTTCGTTGCGCTAAAAACGCCTCATAAATACGACTCTATTTAGGATTTTTTAAGCGGACTAGAATTCTATCCAGCAGGAGATCAGCAATTTCCCTTTTGGGTTTCAAGGGGATGTTTTCAATTTTTTCTTCACGATCAATGATCGTCACTTGATTGGAGTCGGACTGAAATCCGATTCCAGGCGCACTGATATCATTGGCAACGATAAGGTCGAGATTCTTTTTTTTCAATTTCTCTAAAGCGCTCTCCACAATATTCTGGCTTTCCGCCGCGAAACCCACCACCAACTTGCCAGAATTGCGTTTAGCGACTTCCAGCAAGATGTCTTTCGTGGGAACCATTTTAAGAACCAAACCTGCATCCCCCTGCTTTTTTATTTTCTCTTTTTCCAGAGTTTGCGGAGCAAAGTCGCCCACTGCGGCAGACATGACCAAAACATCACAGTGGTCAAGGTGTTCCTGAACCAAAACATTCATCTCGTCTGCCCGTTTACAAGTTTTAATGTCCACACCTGGGGGAGCCTTTAAATAAGTCGGACCGCTGATGAGAACCACCTTTGCGCCCCGGGCCTTTGCCTGTTCAGCAACGGCATAACCCATTTTCCCTGAAGAAGGATTAGAAAGATATCGCACGGGATCGAGGGGTTCATGAGTAGGTCCGGCTGTAATGAGAAACCGGATCCCATTCAGGTCATCACGCTGGTTAAAATAGCTTCTCACCTTATCCAGAATTGCGGAAGGTTCGGCCAAACGCCCAGGGCCTGTCACTCCACAGGCAAGTTCACCAAAAGCCGGATCAACAAAATCCACACCTCTGGACCTCAAGATATCTATATTTTTTTTCACGGCAGGATGTTCCCACATCCCATCATTCATGGCCGGGGCAACCAAAACCGAACCTTTAAACGCTAAGTGCAAGTTTGACAGGGCATCGTCCGCGAGACCATGCGCCATTTTACCCAGCATGGAAGCCGTGGCCGGAGCCACCACCAGAAGGTCCGCGTTCTCCGCAACACGAATGTGTTCCATTTGAGCAGAGTTATGCGAATCAAATAAACTGTGGTAAACCGGATTCCCAGAAAGCGCCTCAAAAGTCAGCGGGGTCACAAATTTACTAGCATTAGCACTCATTACTACCCTTACATCGGCCCCTTCTTTCACCAATAAACGCAAAATTTCTACCGCCTTATAAACAGCTATACCGGCAGAGACACCCAAAACAATTTTTGCGTTTTTTATTGTTTTCCGCATAATTTAAAATGAAACCTCAAATAATCGGGGAACGGCCAAAGGGAAAGCGAGCAAAATCTTATTAAGCCGCCAGCACGATTTGGATCCTGAAAAAGCCATTGCTCATTAGCCCCATGCTTAGTGAATAGTTTAATTATAAGTATTAATCTTTGAGCAATCAATATTTTATGGAAGATCACAAAAAGTTCAGGATAGCCATTCGGGTTCCAGAAATTTTTTATGTATTGAGGAACGATGAATCACAGGAACCAGACAGGTTCATAGCTGAAGCCGAGCTGATAAAAAAACACCAGGCAGATGAGGCAGGCGATGAGCCTGTTTCGCATGAAGTCCGACTGGGCCGTGATCAAATCAATACTATTTGCAGAACGCTTAAGTCTGAATTCACCACTGAGACAAAAAACATAACCTCATTCAAAAGTTATATTCATAATCTGAAATCCCGCTCCCGAGAAACTGCCATAGAGGAAGTTAAATTTTTCTTACAAGAGATGAGAGATATTGAGAAGGATTATAAAGGAGACAACATCTCCAGTTTTTTTCACAATCACTGGGCTCAGCATGGAGAAGATTTTCATTTCATATTGAAAAGTATTGATCTTGCTGGAATCCGAATAGTACGAGACTGCCGTTTATTAGAACAACTGGACGATGAACAAAAGATAGATATCTACCTGGAAACTTATTGAGCTTGTAATTATCTGTCAGAAAAAAAATCCACCCAGGGGAGCTGAGTGGATTTTAAAGAGGCAATCATCCTAAGCGGACCATCATAAAGATTCTCCCCCCTGCCAATTTTATTCAGATTTTTTTTCTATTCCTTTAATGATGGAGCGCCCTTTTGGTGCATGGTTTCTCAGATGTTCACGCACAAGCATCACTGCGTGATTATCATCCATAGCCGTTATGAAAATGCTAAAATCCTCTTCGGATTTATCCTTTTCATTTATTAAAACACCTTTTACTTTAAAACTATATTGTTTAGGTGGCATGGTATTCTCAAATAGGTATAGAACAATACTACCAGTATATAAACATGAGCCGAAAACTTAAAATTCTTTTAGTCTCCGCAGAAGTTCATCCTTTCGCCAAAACCGGCGGACTGGCAGACGTCAGCGGAGCATTGCCTCCAGCCCTGAAAAGACTAGGGCACGACATCCGGGTCATCATGCCCAAATATTCCTGCACCGCCAAGGCCGGAAAAGAAATGCGAAACATCAAAGTGGACTTGGATATTCCCGGCTTCAGCCAGAAAGGCGCCCTCTTCCAATCAGAGCTGGATGACAATGTCCCTATTTACTTGATTGAACAGGCTGAACACTATAATCGCAAACATATTTACGGAGAATCCGGTGCCGATTACCCCGACAATGTGGAGCGGTTTTCATATTTTTGCCAAGCCGTCTTGAAAGCAGCTAAAACAATTAATTTTAAACCTGACATCATACATTGCAATGATTGGCACACGGGGCTGATTCCATTATATTTAAAAACAGACTCCTGGTTTGCTCAAACTAAAACCCTTTTTTCGATTCATAACCTGGGCTATCAGGGAAACTTTCCGCGTTCCAGCCTGGTAACAACCGGATTGGATGAGTCCCTATTTCACGAAGAAGGCATTGAGTTTTACGGCCAAGTCAGTTTTATGAAAGCTGGGTTGATGTTTTCAGACACTCTTGCCACCGTGAGCCCCGCTTATAGTCAGGAAATCCAAACTCCCGAGCTGGGTTTTGGCATGGAAGGGATATTGCAAAAACGTTCCGACCATCTGTACGGAATATTGAACGGCGTCGACTATTCCATATGGAACCCGGAAACCGACCCTTTGATTCCTGCCAATTTTGGGTCAAAATCTCTATCCCAAAAAATGCGATGTCGAGACGATCTAATACGAATGTTTTCACTCCGCCTCAATAAAAAGACACCCATTCTTTGCATGATCACCCGTCTTTCTGAACAAAAGGGAATCGATTTAATCATGGAAGCCCAGGATGCCCTGAATAAATGGGATGTATCCTTGTTGATTCTAGGGACGGGCGAAGCCCAGTACGAAACTTTTTTCCGCAAATGGAGTAAAGAAAGGTCTGACCGCATTGCTACGGCATTGAAGTTTGATGAATCTCTGGGACATCGCATTCTGGCTGGCAGTGATATGCTCCTCATGCCATCGCGCTACGAACCTTGCGGACTCACCCAAATGTATGCCCTGAAATATGGAACCGTACCCATTGTTCACAATATTGGCGGGTTGAAAAACTCGATTCAGGAATTCAGCAATAAAACAGGGAAGGGAAACGGGTTCAAATTTAAATCCCCAAATAAAAATTATTTCATTAATTCCCTGCAGAAAGCCTTATCCTGTTTTAATCAAACCAAAACTTGGGAAAAACTGATGCGCAATGGTATGGCTAAAGATAATAGTTGGGAGTATTCAGCCAAACAATATTCACGCCTATATCAAAAAACCCTTCGTTCTTGAAGCAAAGGTTCGACACGGAGTCTCATTTCATGACGGAAAGCAGTATTAGCCTTGAAATTCTTCAGGAAGTAACCCGGATCGCCAACTCCACGCTAGATCTGGATGAAACCCTACAAAATATTATTCAAGTCATTAAAAATAAAATGCATATGGATGCCTGCGCCATATACCTGATTGATGAGTCAGATGGGCTTCTGCACTTGAAAGCCTCCATGGGCCTCCCTGATGATGCCAAGCGGATCAATCTGAAAATAGGCCAGGGAGTGACAGGCTGGGTCGCACAGCAAGGAACTTCTTTAGCCTTGAGCGAAGCAATGCAAGACCCCCGATTTGTCTATTTCCCGGAAATCGAGGAAGAAAAATTTCACTCCCTGCTATCGGTACCCATTCTTGCTGATTGCCCCCCTCTAGGAGTCATCAATGTTCATAGCGTTGAAAAAAGAATGTTCCAATTAGAAGAAATTACCGTTCTCGAAACAATTGCAGGACAAGTCACCGGATGTTTGAGAAACGCCATCCAGTTTCATCAAAACCAGATGATGTTAAAGGAAACACGAATTTTATATGACATCAGCCTGGCCGTTCAATCCACCCTGAAGCTGGAGCATGGCCTTTGGGTCATTCTCAGCGCGATCACCATGGGTGAAGCAGGAGGATTCAACCGAGCAATGCTGTTTACCATCAACGATAAAACTCAGTGCCTTCAGGGAATTATGGGCATGGGACCTGATTCCCAAGAGGACGCAGTGAGAATCTGGACCGAGTTAGACAAAAAAAGAGGAAGCTTACTGGACTGGGTCATCAAAGAAACGCAAAGTGACCTGATTCGAAACTCCAAGTTCAACAGTTTTGTTTGCGGGTTAAGTTATCCCCTCAATCCTAATGACAATGTTCTATCAGAAACAGTGCTACAGAAAAAACCGTTTAATATTACACATGCAAAAGAACACCCGCTAGTCAGCCAGGAGTTTATCGATGCGCTAGGTGTGGATACCTTCGCGACGGTTCCTCTTATCGCACATGAAGAAGTACTGGGAGTCATTCTGGTCGATAACCGATATGACCAAAAGAGGATTACAGAAGAAAACCTGAGGTTTTTAACCCGCTTTACGGTTTACGCCAGTTGGGTTATCGAAAACTCCCGCCTTTTCTCTAAACTGCTAGATACTAATCGTGAACTGCTTTCCATGAAGGAACAACTGGTCCAGGCAGAAAGGCTCTCAGCCTTGGGAGAAATGGCCGCGGAAGTGGCGCATGAAATCAAAAACCCTCTCGTTTCTATTGGGGGATTCGCCCGCAGGCTAAAAGATAAAATGAACACCCTTTCAAAAAAACGGGAAGACAGCGACGAATTAAAATCGGCAGCCAACTATTCTGAAATTATTTCCAATGAGGTGGAGCGCCTTGAACGATTGCTGAAAAACACTTTGATTTATTCTAAATCCGGTGCGCTGGAAACGGAAGAATGCCAAATAAATAAATTGATAGAAGAATCCCTTTATATGTTTAAGTCCGGATTTTTCGAAAAAAATATAAATTTGGTTACCCAGTTTGAAGAGGATCTCCCCCTATTAAATCTCGATCAGCAGAAAATTAAACAAGTCTTGATAAACTTAGTTTATAACTCCCTGGAATCCCTTTCTATGGGTGGAATGTTAAAAATTCAGACCTATCTTGAAGACTACGCACAAAAACAAAAAATGGTCACAGTCAGAGTTGAAGATACAGGTGGGGGTGTGCCTCAGGATATTTTTGAAAATATTTTTAATCCGTTTTTCACCACCAAGCATAGTGGCACTGGCCTCGGACTATCCATATGCCGGAAAATCATTGAAAACCATGGGGGAAGCATTCGGGTAGAAAACCAAATAGGTAAAGGGGTTACCGTCTATCTCCATTTACCGTTGCAAATGGGCCTCGATTATTATAAAAACTAGTGTTCCTCTGGCAAGCTAAATCAATTTGGTTCCAAATTCTGTAACAATTAAACTTTACCCAAATAAATAGACAGATGAAATCAATCCTCGTTGTCGATGACGAACAAAATATCAGGTTTCTTTATAAAGAGGAACTTGAAGATGATGGCTACAAAGTTTCGGTTGCGGCCACGGGTGAGGAAGCGCTACAAAAATTAGACAATAGTATTCCAGACCTCATTATTCTAGATATTAAAATGCCGGGAATGGACGGCATAGAGGTCATGCGGAAAATAAAGGATGAAAAAGGCGATATTCCCATAATACTCTGCTCAGCTTACGGCCGCTACAAACAGGACTTCCGGGCCTGGGCCTCGGATGCCTATGTCGTCAAATCTGCAGATCTCAGAGAACTGAAACTCACCATCAAGGAGATTTTCAATCAGCGGATAGCGGGTTGATCAAATAATATGAAAACCATCGAACCCAGATTTATTGCTGTTGAAGGATCTATTGGTGCTGGCAAAACATCACTGGTGAATCTCCTTGGAGAGCAGTATGAATCTCGGGTAATTCTGGAGGACAACGATACCAATCCCTTCATTGCCAAATTTTATGAGGATCGCGAATCTTATTCCTTTCAGACCCAGGTTTTTTTTTTACTAAACCGATTCAACCAATACATGGAATTAGCCCAGAGAGATCTGTTCAATTCTGTGGTGGTAATCGACTACCTCTTCCAACGAGACAAGATATTTGCCCAACTCAATTTAGAAGACCATGAATACCGTTTGTATGAACAAATTTTTAATTTAATAGGAACCAAAGCTCCAAAACCAGATTTAGTCATATTTTTGCAGGCCAGCACAGAAGTCTTGATAGAGAGAGTTTCCAAACGAGGTAGGGATTATGAAGCTTTTATGGACCCCGATTATCTCGATTCGGTAAATAAAGCCTTCAATAATTTCTTTTTTTATTATTCCGACACACCGCTTTTGGTCATAAATACCAATGAGATCGACTTTGTTGAAAAAAAATGTGATCTGGAAGAGTTGATTAACAAGATCAACAGTCATAAAATAGGTAGAGAATATTATAACCCGCTTGGATCCTGACGGACCGGGACGGAGTAAGCTTCATAAATCAAGGTAAGCGCAAATCGGGGACCCCGTTGGCGGCCCTAAAATTATCACCGCGTTTTCCTTAAATGTTACGCTTCTCCCACGGCATTTGCCGATGGTTTCTTTTTTGATTCCTCCCCCTCCGCTTTCCCAAGCCAAAACGCGTATAAAATCATGGATAAAAGGCCTGTTACCGTCCCTGACATTTCCGGACGAAAAAATTCAGGAAAAAAAATCACTGCCCTGACTGCATATGATTATAGTTTCTCGAAGCTTCTCGATGAGACGGACATAGACATTATTCTTGTCGGAGATTCTCTCGGAATGGTTTCCCTCGGTCATGAGAATACACTGGCGGTGACTCTAAACAACATGATCGACCATACCCAAGCGGTGAAACGAGGTGCCCAACGTGCCCTGGTAGTGGGCGACATGCCTTTCATGTCTTATCAGGTTTCAATAGAGCAGGCCGTGACCAACGCTGGCCGCCTCATTCAAGAAGGCGGTGCATCGGCTGTCAAACTCGAAGGGGGAGCTCGCATGGCAGACAGGGTTCAGGCTATTGTTCAGGCAGGAATTCCTGTCATGGGCCATATAGGTTTGACCCCTCAATCGGTTCATCAGTTCGGAGGCTATAAGGTACAAGGCAAAAATTATTTGGACTCCCGACAAATCAGGCAGGACGCAAGCGATCTGCAAAATGCCGGTGCCTTTGCCTTGGTCATAGAAGGAATTCCTGGCGAGCTGGCAGAAGAAATCACCACAGAGCTAAAGATACCCACTATTGGAATTGGAGCAGGCCAAAAATGTGACGGCCAAATTCTGGTTCTACACGATCTTTTGGGACTGAACCAGGATTTCGTGCCTAAATTTGTAAAACAATACGCCCAAATGGCTGACAACCTGAAAAGCGCAGTTTCCGAATACATCAAGGAAGTCAGGAACGAAACATTTCCAGGGCAAGAGCATACCTATCACTCAAAGCAGGGGAGCCTCAAGCAAGTCAATGATTGAGACTAAAAACAGCACCCGGCGAGTGACCGTGATTTCCTCCATTTCTGAAATGAAAGAGATTTCTCAATCATTTCAAAAACAGAACCTGACTATTGGCCTTGTGCCTACCATGGGTTGCCTCCATGAAGGCCACTTAAGCCTGATCAAAAAATCATTGGAGTCCTGCGATAAAACTGTAGTCAGTATTTTTGTTAATCCGACCCAGTTTGGACCCAAAGAAGATCTCGAGTCCTACCCACGTCAGTTCGAAAACGACATTGAGAAGCTGGATGAAATTGGAGTAGACATTCTATTCCACCCCAGCAAAGAAGAGATGTATCCGACAGGGTACAAAACCTTTGTGGAAGTGAAAAATATCACTGAACAATTATGCGGGAAAAGTCGACCTGATCTTTTTCAAGGAGTTGCCACAGTGGTGTTAAAGCTTTTCAATATTGTCCAGCCCTATAATGCTTTCTTTGGCGAAAAAGACTGGCAACAGCTCGCAGTTATCGAAACCCTGGTCAAAGACATAAACCTTGATGTTGCCATCATTCGTGTACCCCTTGTCCGGGAAAATGATGGCCTCGCCATGAGCTCCAGAAATCGATATTTATCAGTTCAAGAAAGACAAACCGCCCTGTCTTTATCGCGTTCCTTGCAAAAAGCCCAAGACCATATTCGGCAGGGAATCACATCAGTAAAAATTATTAGTAACTTGATCCAACAAAACATATTAGAGACTGAGGGAACTAAAATCGACTATATTTCGATTTGTGACCCATTGAGCTTCAAAGAAAAAGAACAAATTCGTGGAAGGACGCTAATTGCCCTCGCGGTAAAGGTCGGCCCCTCACGGCTTATTGACAATTGCATTATTGAGGAAATCTGATGCAAAGAACTATGCTTAAATCCAAACTTCACCGTGCCCGGGTAACGGCTACGGAAATTGATTATGAAGGTAGTATAGCTATTGATGAAGACCTTTTAGATCGAGTAGGCATTCTGCCGCTTGAGCAGGTACATATCTATAACATTAACACTGGAACCCGATTTATCACCTATGTAATAGCTGCCGAACGGGGTTCAGGAATCTTTTCAATCAATGGTGCAGCCGCCCGCCTGGCCCAGATTAATGATCGCATCATAGTTGTGGCTTATGGTATTATAGATACTAATCAGGAAAGCCACAAAGCTCAAGTCGTCCTCCTTGACGCCGCTAATAAAATTGTGGAGAATTAAAAGGGGTTTGCTTTCCTAATTCCAGAATAAAATCACCTGATTTAATAGCACGAGGTTAACTTGACCGATATACTTATATACGCCGCCGCTGGGTTCATGGTCTGGATGTGTCTGGATTGCATTCAACGCCGTGAACATTTTATATGGATCATTATCATGATCATACTTTTCCCCGTAGGAGCAGTGGCCTATTTCTTTGTAGTTAAAAATCGTTCAGAAGCGGGAGAAGGTAAAGCTTCTCAAGGTTTTTCTCCCACTCCAATCCGCAAGGAAGTTGAAACAGAAGAAACCCTGCAACTCAAAGAACTGATCGGAAAATTCCAAAAAGCCTACCATTATGAAAAACTAGGGCAGGTTTATATAGAACAGCAAAAATTTGAAATGGCAATTCCCCAGTTTGAAGAAGCCATCCAGCGCGATCCAGAGATGCTGGAAGCTCGGTATGGACTCGCCAAAAGCCTGCACGGACTCGGCAATTATGAAGAAGCTGGCGTTGCTCTGGAGAAACTGACCGCTATTGATAAAAAATACGATTATGGCAATGCCATTTTTGGGCTTGCAGAATGCTATCGGTTATCCGGCAATGAAGAAAAAGCCCTGGAAACTTATGGCGAGGTTATAAACTCCTTCCACTTTTTCAAAGCCTATTACCATTACGCCCGCCTTCTCGATAAAAAAGGCAAAAAACAGGAAGCCATCGGCTACATGAAAAGCATTGTGGGTTCTTCTAAAGATTTACCTGACTACAAACTTGAGAAGGAACGTTTCTGGATTGATGAGGCTTCCAAGTTTTTAAGGAAAAATGGCGTTGAGCTGGCCTAAGCGGAGAACCTCCGCTGGCACGAGCACGTTTTAGTTTGCCTTTACCCGTTCCGGGTATGAAGGCAGTGGGATTCAATATCATGACAATTCTTTCTGAAAATCTAAGAACCATCCGCAAAAAACTCAACTGCACCCAAATGGCTATTTCAGAAGTCCTCGAAATTGGCTTCAGAACTTACGTCAGATATGAGGCGGGAGAAAGAGACGCTCCGGTTTCGGTCATGGTCAAACTAGCCAAACTAGGAAAAGTCTCGCTAGACCGGCTCCTGACAACTGAAATCCTCCTCGAAGACCTCGATACCCCGGACCAGGAAAAACCTCAATCCACCATCAAAAATGCGGATGTAATCGGAGGAGGTATTGAAGAAGGAAGGTTGATGTTTAAAGGGCTGTTGAATGACAGTCTGGTAACCAACAATAAAGAAGAACAAAAGCTTCTTAACTTATTCCGCAAAGCCAGTCGTCCTAATCGGGAAAAATATCTGCTGGATTTAGAATGGCAGTTCAACAATACACGAAGATCTCGCATGACAACCGCAAAAAAAATCCCCCGCAAAGTCGAAAAAGAACAGACCGCAGTAAAACTCAAAAAACTCGCAAAAAATATTAAAAAAATTACCGTCCGCGGCTAGCGGGCCCCGCCCGCTGGGAAAAGGGCGGTAACGCTAACGCGACCGCCAAAGGCCTGGGGCCAACTGCAATAGTTTTATTGGGTTAGCTATGTGTTATCTCGGCTGGCTTTAGGGGATATAGCTAGTTGGCTTCATGCCTAGTGGTTATTTTCTTAAGAATTTTTTGAGGATGTCGTCCATATCGAATAACAGGGAGATGGGCCGCCCGTGAGGACAGGTGTAGGGCATGGAAGTCTGTTCCAGGTCGGAAATAATTTTCCTTATCTGATCCAGGTTAAGGGGATGGTTGATCTTGATGGCGTTTCGGCACGACATCATGATTAAGACATCTTCGTATTTTGCGTGCAGAACATCTTCATGGGCTCCTTTGGGGAGAAGCTCAATCGTTTCCCGCAAGAGTTTTTCATGGTCCGCGTTTTTAAGAATTGCCGGAACCGACCGGAGCAGATACTCATTCTTCCCAAAGGATTCGAGTTCCAATCCCAGTTCCAACAATCGTTCCAGGTGAGGGTTTAGCAATTCGGACTCCCCCGGAGAAAGTGCTATCGCGACGGGAAACAGGAGTTTCTGAACTTCGACCTTACGATTTTTAGCGGCACCGAGAAACTGTTCGTACAAAATTCTTTCATGGGCCACATGCTGATCCACCACCAACAACCCTTGCTTGCCCTGCATGATGATAAAAGATTGATCCAACTGACCCAGTGGCTCGAACTCGGAATAAATCAAATTAGCCACCGGTATCGGGGCCTTATCGAACCAAGTCACCTGCGATGGGATGGAGTCCTGCCCTATCATAGTTCTCAATACTTGGGAAAGGTCTCCCTGATTCGGAGGGTGTGACTTATCCACCCATTGAGGAGCCTGATAGCTAGGCCGCACTGAAGGTTGTGCGGAGTGTTTTTCCAGAGGGATATCCGCCTCTTCACGCGGGCTTAAATCTACCGAAACCTGCTGATTTTTTTCCAGGGCCGAGCGCACCCCATGAGCCACAAATTGATGTACGTCCTGTTGAAAGGCGAAACGAACTTCCGCTTTGGAAGGATGAACATTTACATCCAACAAATGTGGGTCCATCGTCAAATAAAGAAACATCACCGGATGCTGCCCCTTGGGCAATAGGTGACTATAGCCCTGTTGGGTGGCATGTAAAATGACTTTATCCCGGACAAAACGACCATTGATAAAACAATACTGGGCCGATCTGTTAGAGCGGGTATAAACGGGACTCGACACATACCCTCGCAGTTGGTATTCACCCGATTGAGCCTCAACCTCCAGCAAATTTTTGGCGAGATCAGCCCCAAACAATTCAGCGATCCGGTAATGAAGCTGATCGGTGGGCAAAGTATTGATCACCTCTCGGTCATTATGGGTTAACTGGAATTGAATGCTCGGGTTGGCCAGTGCCTGTTGCGTGACCACCTGGGTGATGTGAGAAAATTCTGTTGAATCCCCTTTTAAAAATTTACTGCGTGCAGGAGTAATATAAAAAAGTTGGGCGATTTCCAGGGTCGTTCCTCGTGGGCACGCAAAATCTTTTTCTTCCAATATCTCGCCGCCTTCCACCACGATCAATCTTCCGCCTTCACTTTCGTTCTGAGCACTGGTGCAGCGCACTTTAGCAACCGAAGCGATACTAGCAAGCGCTTCTCCGCGAAACCCCAATGAACAAATGGTCTCAAGATCTTCAAATCGGGATATCTTGCTGGTAGCATGACGGGAAAAGGCTAATCGGCATTCTTCAGGAGCCATGCCCATTCCATTATCCATAATCCGGATTTTCTTTTTCCCACCACCTTCAATATCCAGCCGAATTAGGTTTGCCCCGGCATCTATAGAATTTTCCACCAACTCCTTGACCACAGAAGCGGGACGCTCCACCACCTCTCCGGCTGCGATCTGGTTGGCCAGGTCTTCTGACAGAACACGAATTTTGGGGGATATTTTCTGAGGTAAAACAGACATGAAGTTCCTTGAGGTTAACAGCAAAAGGTCCGACAAATTTTTTAAAGCAAATCAGAAGCTATTGCAACTCAATAGTTCTATCTTCATTGATTACACATTTTGCGACCAAAACCATGTCAGCAGATGCAAATCATGTTCAATTTCTTATACTAAAAACATTTTCACCAACATAAACAAAGTCTCTGTTTCTTTTGGAAATTGCATTCAAAAAGTTCGAGCTGTTCGCTTCTTTTGGAAGCATCCAATCATGCAGCTCAATAATCAACAAAGGGGCTTCATCAATCCATTCAACATTTTCTGAGAAGAGATTTTCTTCAAATCCCTCGATATCGATTTTAATCATAAACAAAGAACACTTATCATTTTCTCTCAGTAATTCTTGCACATTAACCATTGGCGTAAGAGAAGGGCTTTCCGTAACGGCAACCCTATAAAAATTCGGGTCCGCCTCGGCATTAGTAATGTCAACAAAGCCACAAGATGCCCCTATCGCTGCTTCTTTAACAACTACATTATTTAACTCTTCGCAGTTTTTCTTCGCTGCCAAAATATTACCTTTGTTTGGCTCAACACAAATAACAAGTGCCTTAGGAAACTCTTCTGCAAAGTATCTTGATGCAAGCCCTATATTACCTCCGCAATCAATAATAAGAGGAGTTCCTCCACTATCCACAATCTGATTGTAGACGCCATACATCTCGCCACCACGCACCAGGCTTCTTAGAGAATAATCTTCATTTGAATAGATTTGATTTGACGTACCTGAATCTGTAAAACCGCGGGAGTGAACATCGAACACCCTCATGCGATGCTTATCAAAAAAGAAGATTTTACCTTTTTGGTTAGGGGTAAGCCTAATGAAACGCCGAGCAGAAAAAACACCTTTGATCAAATTACGCAAATATTCTGCAATACTCTTCATCTCGTTTTCCTATGTTTATTTAGAACTATTGCCTTGGCCTTATCAAATCATCGAGTCATTAGTAACAAGGGAAAACCAATCAGCTAAAATTATAAACGGAATAACATTCATTACGATATATATTGCTACGTGTGTGTTTATTCATTTGTTAGATAATCTACAAAAAATTTTACGCATATTTGCAAATTATGTTGCATTTTTTTACTAATAGCAAGCTGTGTAACTTTTATGCGACTCACTCTCGCAGCGCTCATCTAAGTCTCTAACATTCCTATTGCAAGTAAATTGGTGATATGATTGGTTAAGTCAAAATTGGGAGACACCCTGTTGGACAATCATTTCTTCAAAAAAAATATCAAATCCTTAAAAACCAGTATCCCCCAATCCGGAAACCTCTCAGAAGACCTCTCCGAAAAAATTTCAACATTGACAACGTCTTCGGGTCAACGTACGTTTCGCTACGAAAACATCTTGCTCCACAGCAGTTATGACCCGGAAAAGGAGGCCCAGCGGTTCGCTGAAAAACTGCAAGCGGGAGCCCGTGTATGCCTATATGGTTTTGGGCTTGGTTATCATATCAATTCTATTCTCGACAAAATCGGTCCAAACGGATTTCTTATTGTCATTGAGCTTAACCCAGAACTCCTCACAGCAGCTCTGCTATTGAGAGACCAGACAAAGATTTTTGATGACTGCCGTTTCCGTTTAATTTTTGGAGATGATGAGGTAGACGTTTCCAGAAAAATATCTGATGAGATGGAACGCTTAACGGAGGGTGACGCAGAACAGTTGGAAGTTTTATTTCACTCGCCTTCCTTCAAGTGTATTCCATCTACCTTTCCCTCCCTCACCAATGCTCTGGAAGTCTTATTGCTTGAGCGCCGGTTCCCGGCAATATTCGGCAGTCTGGAAAATGCCAATTATTTATTAAACAGTGAAATAATATCAAGTTCTCCAGGAATCAACTCTTTAAGGAATTCGCAAAAGGGAAAACCATGTATTTTAGTCAGCGCAGGCCCATCTCTCGACCTTACTCTTCCCTATTTGCACCGCATCCAAAAACAGTTTTTGATCGCCTGTGTGGATACTTCCTATCCCATTCTTACAGAAAACAATATCCAACCGGATTATGTGTTTTCCCTGGATCCGCAAATAGACAGTGCTGCGCATTTTATGGATTGCCCTACAGAAAAAACTAAATTAATCTTTATGCCCACCTCTAACCACAATGTGCTAAAGAATTTTTCTGGAGAACGCTATGTGGTTTTTAAAGAAGGACATCGCCTTTCAAAAGATAACGAATCTGCTATGAAAGAAAAAGGTACCACAAAGGCAGGAGGGTCAGTCGCCTGCCTGGGGCTCGATACCTTGATACAATTAGGGTGCGACCCCGTTTTCCTGATCGGTCAGGATTGCGCTTTTTCTGGAAGCCGCTATTATTCCAGCCATTCCCAGTTTAATAATCAGCTCCAAAGCAATATCATAAGAACAACGCCCCTTGAAATTTTGCATCAGGAAAAAACCAGGGAGAAAAAATTGCTCTCAGTAAAAAGTACGCATGACAATTATCTACTGACTGACCAGGTCATGTATAGTTATCTGCGTAACCTGGAACAGATTATTCAATCCAATCCAAATACCCGTGTATTTAACTTGTATTCACATGGCGCAGAAATTGAACATGCTCCGGCTTTAGGTTCGGTCAACGAAATAATGCGCCGAGCTTTTATTCCCAAAAACTAAGATCTATGCTTCCCTTTACAAAGTATTTACCCCATTTGAGTGTTACCGCTCTGATCGTTTTTCTCGCTGCGGATTATTTTTCTCCAAACCAAAAGCCTGTCCTCTCCTCATCCCACCCCGAAGAAGCCAAAATAAAAGAGGAAGGGAGTCATACCGAAGATAGTCAGATGGAGGGAAGCCATAAAAATGGCGACAACATTTCACAAGAAGAACGGGAAAAGCGAATGGGAATTTTCCATTACAACGAGGGAAACAAATTTTATCAGGAGGAAAAATTTTCCGAGGCCATCGTTAATTATCAAAAAGCCCTTCAGCACCACAAGGAGTTTAAGGAAGCTCTCATTAACCTGAGCACGGCCTACATGAAAAAGAAGATGTTCGAGAAAGCATGGGAAACGCTTCAGACGGGTCAAAAGCAATTCCCAAAAGCTGCGTTAATCGATTACAATTTTGCTTGTTATTATTCTTTGACTGAAAACCTGGAATCAGGGCTATTAGCCCTGCAAAAGGCAGTGAGCAAAGGCTATAAACAATTCAGTCAAATGGAAAGCGATCCCGACCTCACCAACCTCAGGCAATCAGGAGGATATAAAGCCTGGATAAAAAAGATGTCTCCTCCAGTCAAAATATGATTTCTGACAAACTTAGTCCAGCCTGTTTTTACGTTTCAGTCAAACAAACCTGACCTGAAGAATTAATCTTGAGCCCCACCTTACCGCTCAATAATGAAAGCATGGGAGCCCCTATAAATGCTTTCCGCCACCCCTGAAACAGGAAATGTTCTTCCATATTATTTTTTTGCTCGAAGTGGGCCACAAAACTGTGGATCTGCTTTCTGTCGGCAAGAACACTTGGCTCAATTTTCAATTCTTCAGATCGAATCTGAACATAAGCAGAGAGCAATTCTTCAACACCGCGAATTGTGGTATGCCCATTATTGTCCGGGAGAACAACAAGATCTTCTTCCGGGATTTCCATAGCCTTTTCAATCACAGATAAAATAGATGCGCCGCTCTTTGCCGACTCCTTTTGGTGAAATCCCCTGAACTCGGATAACACTTTCAAATCTTTCGGAATTTTACGGGCAAATTCCAGCAGAGTTTCATCCATTACAATGTGCTTGGGTAAGCAATCTCGTTTGACCGCTTCCCCTTCCCGCCATGCAACAAGTTCCTTCAACACAGTCAAGTTCCTGGGCTTCAGGCTCCTCAAGTTTTTAATTTTCATTAATCGTTTCTGCGGGTCCGGTAAAGCAAAGGTTTTAGGATCTTCCCATGCGTGAACCTCTCCTTTAACCCAATCCAGGCGATCCATCTTTTTTAATCTCCCTATCAGCTTATGGTAAACAGGCACCAGATAACGGACATCGTCAATAGCGTATTCAATCTGGTTTTTGCTTAAAGGGCGACGGCACCAGTCGGTGTAAGTCTCAGACTTGTGAATGGTTTTCCCAAGAGCCTTGTGAACAATCTTCGCAAAGGAAATCTGAGCACCCCACCCCACCAATGCGGCGGCAACCTGGGTATCAAACACGGGAGGAATGACCTGGCCGCAGAGACGAACCAGAATTTCCAGATCCTGACGGGCAGCATGAAAGATTTTAATTTTTGAAGGGTCTTTCATCAACTCCAATAATGGAGTTAAGTCAGAAATCTTAATGGGATCAATTGCGGCACAGTGCTCTCCACTGGATACTTGAATTAACCCTAGACGATGAAAATAAGTCCTTTCCCGGACAAACTCTGTATCTACCGCAAGGATTTCAGCAGTCTGCAGGTTTTCGCAAAACTCCTTCAACTGGTCTGCAGACGTGATATACATTAACCAACCTTAAAATTAATTAAATATTGAACTAGAATCTACCCATTCTCTTGAGAATGAGATTATAGGGGAATCTGCCCTAGAAGAATAGGGCGAAAAAAAAACAACCCCTGAAACTACCCCCACTCAAAGCATAAAAAAAGGCGCAAAGCTTTTTAAGCTCAGCACCTTTTTTATTCAATAAAACCGGTTAGAACATTTACAATCAACGATCTTCCAGTTGATATTCGTCCTTTAAAGCTTTTTGGTTTTCCGTGTCTTGGGACCGACTCTCCTTGTCACCAAAGTCGATCAAATTCTGTTCGCCATGCTTCCAAAATCGGTTGCTTAGCTTTTTTGAGGATACCACTTTTTTTAGATACCCTTTGGCGTCGAAAATCCTCACTTCATAGAACATAACGCGCCTCGCCTCCCAAAAAAAGTCTTCAATACCTTATTTTCTGGAATCCCCTTCTCTATACAAAATAAACCAGAAAAATAAGATTTACCCTGCAATCCAAGTTCACCTTAAAATCAAATCTAATATTTGTCAAGCAAATAAGTCCAATTTTTTCAATGCCTACAGAAAGGTTCCGCCTAATGTGGATTAGGTTTACCTTTTAAATAATATTTTTAGTAGGATAGAAGTACTGCATAAGTGATCCGTTTTTTTTGTGTTTTTTGTGAAAACTTTTATCACTTTAAGTTAATTTATTTCAATAGGTTAAAAATATTCTACTCTTTGCTGCATCCCCCTATTCCCCATAAGCTCCTGAAATTCAATGCAAAATCCACAAATATTTTGAGGCACGGAAAAGCTGGTTTTTCATTGACTTTGCCCTACCTATAACCTATGTTTACATTACGTTTTCAGGAGTAGACGTATGTTCCTCTCGTTACAATTCTACCTTCCTTCCTCGATTGAGAAGCGATGATATTACTAGGACTTGATGCCTCCACACCTAAAGGAAGCGTTGCTCTCCTGAAGGATGAACAAATTATTGCCGAGGCTGCAGGATCTTCTACATTTTCTGACCAGATACTGGTCTTGATGGATGAAGTTTTGGGAAATTTAAATGGGGGGCTGGAAGAAGTTGATGGGTTTTGCGTTACAACGGGTCCCGGGTCTTTTACCGGACTCCGAGTTGGGATCAGCTTGATTAAGGGGTTGGTATTGGCTACAGAAAAGCCTTTCTGGGGTGTCAACACGCTGGAAGCCTATGCAAATTTAGTTAAACCCGTTTCCCAAACCATTTGCCCAATTCTGGACGCGAAAAAAAAAGAGGTCTATACAGCAAGATTTAAGTATAAAAACAATAAATTAGTCAAAGAGACTCCAGATCAGGCAGTTTCTCCTCAGGAGTTGTGCGACATGACACAGGAACCCACTGTGTTTTTAGGCGGTGGTGTGGAACCTTATAAAGATTTCCTTACCTCAAAGTTAGGGAACAAATTTATCGAAAACGCTCCGGTCAAAAATCAAACGATTGCGGCCAGCGCGGTTCAAATTGTCTTAAATCAGTCCCAGGCAAACCCCGGTTTTAACCTGGATGCTCTGACTATCCATTATGTCAGGAAATCAGAAGCAGAAATAAACAACAACATATTAAATCAGGAGGTTGTGAAGCATGGATATTAATCCCGCTTTGCTGGAAAAAGTTAAACAGGAAAGTCCGGAGTTTTGCGAGCTTTATGAGGAACACACTTCTCTCAAATTAAAAGTTGAGGAGTTCAACAAAATGAAGCTCTTTACCCCCGAACAGGAGGTAGAAAATAAAAAACACCAAAAGCAAAAGTTAAGCCTGAAAGATCGTATGGAAAAAATATTAAGCCAGTATCCAGAAACTATTCACTAAAATAATCCACCTCCTAACTAAAACACTACTGGCATATGAGAGAAAAACTGATCGCTCTTATCGAGGAGAAAGGCGATCTTCCACCACTCCCGGATATCCTGATCAATTTGGAAAATCGGGTCAATGATCCGGACTGCGATGTTCTGGAAATTTCCGGCATCATCGAAACAGAACCCGTTTTATCTGGTCGCCTGATCCAACTTTCAAACAGCGTATTATTTGGTGGAGGAAGGGAGAAGACCGAGGACCTGAATGATGCAGTGATGCGGCTGGGCGTGAAAATGGTGCTTGATATGGCCTACTCTCTTAAACTCCCCGGTCTCTTTCACAAACCAAAAGGATTCAACCAACTTGACTTCTGGACCCACTCACTGGGTGTCGCTTATCTCACCCGCTCGCTGGCTTATATTGTCGACATATCTGAGGAAGAAATCGAATTCGCCTATCTTTGCGGTTTGATGCACGATGTCGGCATTCTTGTTTTCGACCATTTGATTTCTGAAGAATACACTGAGTTCCTGAAAAAAATAAAATCCTCAGACCTCACCCTTGCAGAAAATGAAACTCAAACATTCGGTATCACCCATGCCGAGCTAGGGGCTCGTTTCATCGAAAGATGGTGGCCGGTTTCACCCGGTCTGGTGCAAGCCATACGTATTCACCATGATTCACCAGGAGATGACGGAAACGTGAAGCATATTGCCCATCTTCTTGCTACTGCCAACCTTCTCGCCAACCAAAACGAATTCAGCAATGGCATCGTGCCTGAAGACACGGCACCGCTTGAATACGGTGTTCTCGACAAACTGGACATGGACTCGGATGAACTGGAAATTCTCATTGAAAAAACCAAAGAAGGTCTTGATGCCGCGCAATCCCTCCTAAAAGGCAACTGATAGCTAACGCGTTAAATCAAAGGCCTTTTTCAAATCACTATTCCCCTTGAACGCACCAACAACAAGTTGAGTTAAAAATTTCATGGAGACCACGTTTTTGGCAGGCAGGATATCTCCGATCACTCCCGCCAAAGTTTCGGCAAGGACTTGATTCGACGATAAACTTTTCATAACCCGGTTGCAAAAAGGCTGATTATATATCAGCCATTGCAGAACCCGGCTCAACACAAACTTCCCGCCAAACTCATCCTCCCGCCTCGCGTCATAAACACTGAGGGAATTCCTGGAAAAATTTGAACTTTGGAAACTGGCATGAATCACCTCACCGGCTATTTGTGAGCTTCTTAATGAAAGGTAGATACCTTCTCCAGTAAATGGGTCAATAAAACCCATAGCGTCTCCGACAAGAATCAGTCCACCACAGGGAACCGGTCGAACAGCGAATGCCAAAGATTCCACCGACCGTACAGGTTCCACCCGTTCCCCGCCTTGCAATATATTGCTGCGAAGAGAGTTCTTCATCAGTACACGATGATAAAATTCTTCCGGCTTTTCAACGCTTCCATCCCTTTCACCGCCAAGAGCAGAACGGTCCACCACCAGCACTACATTGGTCCGGTCGTTTCCAACAGAAGAAATTCCCGTATAGCCCGGCCTGCTGACATGCATATAACAATAGTCATCAGGCAAACGAACACCCTGCCAATGTGCAGAAAAGGCAATCTTCGTATTTCCTTTGGGCTCCTGTTTCAAACTAAATTTTCTCAGGGATATGGCATTGCGCCCTCCGGCATCCACCACCAGTTTGGAGTTTAGCGCAAAGGCCGTTTTATTTTCATCCCAGCCCTGAACCCCGGCAACACCACCGTTGTCGAAAAGAAAATCTGTTACCTTATGTTGTTCAAAAACTTCCACTCCCGCACTTTGAACCTGCTGCAAAAATAGCGCATCCAGTTGATAACGCGGCACAGACAAACTAGTTGGTCTTAATCCTGTATTGATTGAAGGAGGGTAATCAATCTCCAACTCCTCACTTTCATAAGACGAAATCGCCACCCCTTTTAGTCGCTTGGGGGTCAAAGTCTCAATAGAATCCAGCACCCCTAACTGCTTAAGAATAGGATCCGCACCCGGACTGATAAACTCCCCACAAACCTTGTCACGAGGAAATTTCGCCTGGTCACAAAGGGCAACGTTATAACCTCGGCGGTTGAGGTCCAATGCCATCGCACACCCAGCAGGCCCACCACCTATGACAATGACATCAAAGGAATTCATGATTGATTTTTTAGTCCCACCAAAGCGATGCGATAAGGAAAGTGGCGATGTATTTCATAAGGTTCCATTCCAGCCTCCTCAGCCAATTCACGAAACTCTTTGGGTGTGAAGGCATTCATCACCGAAACAGGCGCATCATAGCGAGTCAATCGGTTGCGGGTAAAAATTCGGGTCAGAAGAAAAATCACAGCATGCGCAATTCTACTGCGGTGCAAGTCATTGACCACCACCCCCAACCGCCCGGCCTTATAGATGGCCTGCAAAATAGCAACCGCCTTCTCCCAACTAAAGTGATGCAGGGACAAAGAGTTGATCGCCAGATCGAATCCCGCTTCCCGAAAGGGTAAACAAAGAATATCGCATTGCACCAGTTGGATCTCGGGAAAGGAAGCAATCTCCTCACGGGCCAGCTTCAGCATCTTGCCATTGATATCAATGGCAGTGATGTGGATCGGCACACCTAAGCGGCGAGCCAGTTTGACAAGAGCCACCGGTTGATCAGCCGAACCGGTGGCTGCATCGAGTACCCTAAACGGCTGATCAGTTATATGGGATTTAAGAAAAGGTTCCACATGATGAAGCAGAACCCGGTATCCACTCAAATAGCGATTGACGGTAGCAACATCTTGCAGACTGTCCCGTACCTCTTCATAAGGAGCTTCATCTAGGTCCAGCAGTTCGTCTCTGAGGTTTCGGGGAGGAAAAAATAATGATTTCACCACTAGGAGCGAGACCAGCGGGTTACAGCCCTTTGCAGAGCATGAAGGCAATGGTCAGCTATAACATTCATTGCGGCTTAGGAGTTTGTGGCCTAATCATCAATCCTTAAAGAAAAAATAAGGCTGTCCAGTTTGAATTCTATTCTTAGTTATATTCAGAGCCACTTGTTTGAATATTCCACGGGTAAGCGGGGTCATGATAAGGAGTCCAATAATATCCGTCACCGCACCCGGGGTAATAAGGAGCATGCTGGCAACACCCATCACCGCGCCATTCAGAGCCTCATCACCAGGGGCTTCGCGCGACTTGAGCTGTCTCTGCATTTTCTCAAAGACTTCTTTGCCATAACTGCGGCTGACAACTATCCCAATCAGAAAAGTGAACATGACCAACGAAACGGTGTTGAGAATGCTGATCGAATCACTCACAAATTTCAATCCATAAAGTTCAATCCCTGTACCCAGGGCAAAAATAGCAGTAATCGGTAAAGACATTTTAAAAACCTGTAAAAAGTTAAATGCGCCAAAAAGAAGCATTAACCATAGCATGACCGGGATTCACCAGAAAGTAAAAACCATAATCTGGCAATTTTCCAGAAAAATTAATGGGTAAACCTAAAATAAACTATTCCTGCATCCAAATTAATAACTCTCGTTTTATCAAAATCTTTCACCTTTCATTAAAGAAAAGGATAGCTAAATCTTGCAATGATTGAACTTTATTCACTTGCCCGTATTTGACCAAAATGTTATACACCGTATGTCAAGCTTTTACAATTTTGGCTCGAAAGAGGAGAGCAGAATCATGCGGTCACTTTTTGCGCGCCCCGGCACCATCCTAGCTTTCGCCTTGCTTTTTCTTTTTTCCAGCCTGGCTTCTACCGTTTTCATCACCAATCCGACTTTCTCCAGCCTCGCCCATGCACAACAAAAGAAAAAGGACAAGAAAAAGGGTAAGAAAAAGGATAAGGATAAAGATAAGGATATAGATAAGAGTAAGAAAGGCTTGCGCAAAGCAGTGAAGGATCTGCAGGTAGAAACCGCTGGCCTGCAAACCCAGATTGATGGGCTGGAAGGTGGCGTAGAAGGACCACAAGGTTTACCGGGTGCAGACAGTACCGTTCCAGGACCGCAAGGTATCCAAGGTGATACAGGACCAACAGGTCCAGCAGGTTCGCAAGGACCAACAGGTGATGCAGGGCCAACAGGCCCAGCAGGTCCAACCGGTGCTGACAGTACGGTTCAAGGTCCGGAAGGCCCGCAAGGTCCACCTGGCCTGGATGGAGGCGACCCGGCAATTGTGACGGGTTTGCAGGACCAGATAAACGTTCTTTCAGACTTACATGATGAGTTCAGTTGTATAACAAATAGTATTGGACAGGAAATATGCGATGTTCTTCCACAGGTTGAAATCAGACGCATTATTCAGCTTCCTTCAACTTCCACTCATGAGGTATTTCTTCTTAATGGAACGGATCTTTCTGAGGATGGCACCACAATTCCAAACGTAATGCATTTCAATACCCATTTAAATTCTCACGCTGAGCAAGCTTCCGGAGGCAATGTCCTGGTTGCAACCAAAGACATTATCACGGTTCATGTTCCGAAAAGTGTGATTGCCAGTGGACAGGGTGGGCACCGCTTCAAGCTTGAAAATAGCAAAGGCGTTTCCCATTTTGATTTTACAGCGCTTTCCCTGGGGCATGAAATCGTGTCACAGGTAACCAGCACAACCTCCTCGGAGAGTACGGACATAAGCATTTTTTGCCCTGCTGGAAAAGTGGCTACGGGCGGAGGCTTGACTTACGAGAACCTTACTCCTAACAATTTTAGAGTAATGGGCTCTGGGCCTGACGGCAATAATGGCTGGCGTATTAAAGTAAATTCGGGAACAGTAACAGGATTACCTTTTACCATCTATGTCACTTGCGTGAACAATTTTTAGACTCTGAAAAACGTGCATTATAAAATGGCTCACGGCTTTTAGCTGTGGGCCATTTTTGTTTTGGAAAAATTATGTTTTTATTATTGGGTCCAGCGTCACGCTGGCTGGTATGAAGGCGGTTAGCTGTGGTTCTTCCTCAACCCTTGCTCCCCAAAAGATTTAGTGTCCCCTGCCTAACCGGAAAGCAAAAATAATTACTTCGTAGTGACCTGTAGAAACCTAAAGAAATCAGGCAGAATTCCAGCTATTTATAATAAAAACCAATATATTTCACCTTCCTAAGTTATCTGAATACCCTCAATCCTATCAACAACTTATCCCTTATCCAAAAATTAGTTAGGATCAAACTTTTATAGCATTCCGGTTTTACACCTTGCTTTAATTACTCTTTGAATGATACTAATCCCACATTTGTGGGAAGAGAGTTCCGAAAAAAAGATTTCAATAAGTATAACCATACAAAATAATTTGGTTATTCAAATTTAATAAGTTTTTTATCTTCGGGGAGAACAGAGTCATGCGGCCACTTTTTGCTCGTCCGGGCACCACCCTTATATTTACATTTCTATTTTCAGTTTCCAGCTTAGCCATCAGCATTTTGATCGCCAATCCGATTTATACCAGCGTAGCTTCTGCGCAAACGGTGAACACAGGCGATATTTTTAATAAAGCGATCACCACCCAAAAACTGGACGGTCAAGCAGTCACTACTGGCAAGTTGGCTGGTCAAGCAGTCACTACTGGCAAGTTGGCCAGCCAAGCCGTCACCTCAGGCAAACTGGCCGCGGATTCGGTAGGAACAGGAAAAATTAAGGCGGACGCAGTTACTTCCGCAAAAATTAAAGACGGAACTATTAAGTTGCAGGATTTAAATTCCACAATCCCTACACAAATAACTACCGCACAAACAACAGCGGATACTGCGAACACAGCTGCTACGGCTGCGCAGACAACTGCTGACACCGCAAACACCGCTGCTGGTGCTGCACAGGCAACAGCTGACACAGCTAGCACCAATGCAACCGCCGCACAAACGACAGCAACTAATGCAGAGACCACGGCCAATGCCGCACAAACAACTGCTGATGGTTTACAAACTCAGGTAACCAGTGCTGTCAACACAGCCAATAGCGCGCAAACTACTGCCACCAGTGCACAAACCACAGCGAACAGTTTGAGTAGCCAGGTGAGCACCCACATCAGCGGATCGGAAAGCAGGTTAACCGCATTGGAAAGTGCCCAGGAAATCCTTGTCGATGACCGTGCAGATGGGACTTATATCCTTTCCGCGGAAACCCTACCGCTTGACGGAGTGGTAAATTTTGGAATCAGAATTCGAGGGGATGGTCTCATCAATCTAGCTGGGACTATTACGGAGATAGAATTAGGAGGAATTCCAGGTACCCAAATTTTTGGTAGTCCTTTCACTTCGCAACTTCTGGAATACCAATGGCCGCGTGGCTCTTTTAAACCAGGTGCATCTTATCTCCTAAAAGTATTTGATAGAGGCCTTACACAAATTGGTGCCAGTAATATTTCAGAGTTTGAATATCATTTCGAAGGACAATCAAAGATCAATAAAATTCAAATAACTAATGGCGGGGATGGGAATGACATTGAAGACCTCTTGACGAGTTGCACCACCACAAGCACAGGTGAGCTGCAATGTGAAAACGTTAATATCGAAAGAAAAATAACTGCAATTGAAATGGAAGATACCGGTTTCACCACCAGCTGTTCTACTACAAGCACAGGCACGCTGGTTTGTGAAGAGTCATTTGGAGGTCCAGTGGGTCCAAAAGGTACCGATGGCACGAATGGTACCAATGGCACGAATGGCATCGACGGCGTCGATGGTACTAATGGTACCGATGGAACGGACGGCACCAATGGTACTAATGGGTCTTCAAGTCAGGACGATTGGGCAGATGGCGTATACATCACCAAAGTCTTTACGGGAGATCTAAATTCTACGTGTCTGGATGATGAGATCCGGATTGAGGGTGTTAACCTTGGGACCATTGGAGACATAGGCCATATCGTTTTTATCGGCAGTACTCCAATTGCTACAGGTGGCACCAGCGGGACTGGGTTTTTATGTGTCACTCCAGATGCTGGTATAGACACACTAACTGGAAGCTTTAACGTAAGAATCATAACTCCTACTGGGGACACTACGTCTTTTGATTTCAAAGGAGCTCCAAGTTTGGTCAAATCCAATATTTATGAAAACTCAACTACTACTACAAACAATCTTGGTTTTGATGTGGTTAGCAACGTTTCTTGTGACGACGCGAATGACGTTTTACTCCATACAGGATATACCTTGACCGCTAATAGTGCGGCAAATAGACCAGACGTTACGCATTCTCGCACTACACAAACAAGTTCTGATGTAAATTTAGCCACATATAATTTCCGCGGTGTCTGTGGCACCTCAGGCTCAGGAATCTGTACCGTAACTACTTACGCTACATGCCTGAGGGTTCCGTAACCTTTAAACTCTAAAAACGGTCTGCGGTTTTTCCGCAGGCCGTTTTTTTTTGACCCTTTGGTAATGGCTGGCATAAAAAAGTTATAATCATGAAATGGAGGAATTATCCCGCAGGCAGATCATTACATTTTGCACCCTGTTATTAGTACTCATTTCCCTGTCCTATAGCAGCACGCTGAAATCTCCCTTTACCTTTGATGACCGGATGGTCATCAAAACCGAGATCGCTCAAAGCGGTGAACAATATTTCGATCCCTTCCCTCCCCGTTACCGCCATCTGTTTTATCTGAGTCTTGCCGGCAACTATGCCCAAGGGCAACTGAACCCCTTCGGCTATCATCTGGTTAATATATTTCTGCATTTTTTTACGACACTCGTCCTCTTTTTTATTTCCTATATAACCATTTTAAGGGGAACTGATTGGGGGCGGCAGGCAGCGGGTCAGGTTGCCATCACAACCACACTTTTCTTTGCACTCAGTCCGGTACATAGCGAAACCGTGACCTATATTTCAGGTCGCACCTCCGGGTTATCGGGGTTTTTCTATTTTTTTTCATTACTGCTATTCATACTGGCAAGCTTTCGTGAAAGGGTGACGAAGTCACGCCTTCTTTTCTACCTGCTTTCTGTCATTCTATTCATGGCCGCGGTTTTGAGCAAAGAAACCAGCCTCACTCTGCCTTTCATCAACTTGCTTTACGATTTCTGTTTCATGAATGGAGACCGGTGGTCCTCGCGTAAAATCCGGTTTCAGTATTTTTACCTTCCTCTTTTAGTCTGTACCGGACTCACCGTTTTACCCATGATGTCGATGATTATCGACTGGTGGCAGAAGATAGACTTTTCCTACGCCCTGCAGCAGGCCCGAATCGTCGGTCATGGAATTGTTTTACTGCTGTTTCCCATTGGCTTAACTTTCGACTACGACTTCCCCGATGCTTTCTTCCCTCACCCTGCCCTGCGTGCCTGGCCGGTCCTGCTCATATTGGGATGTATTATTGGAATTTTTAAATACTTTCCTAAACTTTTTAAGTTTGTACTCTTTTGTCTTTTATGGTTTCTCATAACTATAGCCCCTACCAACAGTTTTCTGCCGCGTCTGGATCTGTTGAGCGAACGCAATCTCTACATCCCCTCATTTGGTATTTTTTTACTCCTGGCTTCGTTGGCATACGCCTTATTCTTTTCCCCGGGCTCGACCCTGCGCAAAGCCGGAATTTTTGGTCTGATGACAATTCTGGCATTTCACACCGCCCTGTTGTTCGACAGAAATACAACCCACAGGTCTAACATCGCTTTATGGGAAGACACAGTGAAAAAGGCTCCGGGCAAAACACGTGCATGGCAAAACCTCAGCCACCATTACTTAATGGAATCCAATTATGAAAAAGCCTTTGAAAGTCTTCAGGGGTTGATGAAATCTAATCCTACTCCCATTTATCTATCTCAAGCTCAAAGCAAACTTGGCATCATATATAGTCGACAAGGACATTTTTTAAAAGCAATCACCGCCTATGAAGAAGCAATTCGGCTTGATCCCTCTTTTCCCATCCACCACCTTAACGTTGCTGGAGTTTATGCGAAGATGGCGAATTTTTTAAAAGCAAAAGAAGCTTATGAAAATGCAGAACAATTGTTTAAGAGCAACCCGGATGGGAGAAATATTCCTGCTAATTTATATCTGAACAAAGCCAAAATACTTTTTCGTTTGGGTTTATATGAGCAGGCGATAACTACCATGCACCAATACATGAAAAAAAATCCCGATTCAAAATCAGGACACGCCATGCTAGGGAATATTTATAGGGCAATGGGAAAAACAGCAGAAGCTACGTTTGAATTTTCTGAGGCCAAAAAAGCCACTAAATAAAAAGATGGCTGGAAACAATCACACCAATAACTATCGGTTTATCAACCTGACCAGAGAATGCATTATTCTAATAGCTCTACCCCTAAAATAGAGGCCTAAAAGGCCCTCTCTTTTGCTTCCCTTTACCTAATATTTTAGCTATACTCGGGGCAATATTTGGTGATGTTTCTCGATAGTGGAGGATCGGGATGAAACGTATTATCCAGACAGGGATTGTGATTGGAGCCGCCTTTTCGCTATGGCAGGTGTCTGCCGATGCGCGGTTTCTCGATTTGAAAAAACAGGAGCAGGCTCCCGCTCCCCAAATCGCTCCTGTTCCAGCTCCCGTTACCCCACCCAACCCCACTTACAAATCCAAAACCGAACCTAGCGGAATCAGCCTTCAGTTTGAAGACCTGACCCTGCTTGATGTTCTAAAAAATGTCCAGGAAGAAACCGGGATTTTGTTTTCGATAGACCCTTCTCTTGAAACCGTTCCCTTCAACGCCCGAATCCAGGCAAACGATTGGGAAACAGCCGTACGTGAACTGCTAAAAGGATTCAGTCGTGTCGAAGTTTGGACAGACAACCTGGAAACCAGCAGGGTCTGGATTTTATCAGGAGGAAGGAATGTCGAGGTTGCGTCTCTGAGAAGTGGTAATAGCAGGGTAAACCGTCAGACAACAAGGCCAGTCGCCAAACCTCAACCGCGCTTCCGTTCAGCACCCACTCCGGTTACAAAACCGGCACCCGCGCCCGTTGCCAAGGCTCAAATCTCTATCGAAAACCTTCCGCCACATATTCTCTTTGAGCCAGGAGTTTTAACCTTCTTCAAATCAAAGGGCGTCGCGCTTCCTGATAACGTGAAAAACATGTTCGGTCCCAACCTTGAGGGACTACCGGCCAATATGCCAATCTCCCCACATATCCTGAACGACCCGACCTTTAAGGGATTTTTAGAATCAAAAGGCATTCAAGCACCAAGGGCCTAACCTTCAACCTGTTTCTCAAACTTTTTTAAGAAATCGATAACCCGTTCCAGTTTTTCCTCAGTGACAAACTGTTCGATATCCTGTTTTTCGGAATTATCTTTATGATGAGAGTTTTTAAAATCTATTAGCATCCGCCTTCGATCAGACTCATTAGAAAAATTATACGCCTCCAACAATCGCACTCCCTTATTGCCCCCTCTCCCTTTTAGGGAATGGCAGAACAGGCAATTATTTTTGAAAACTTCTAATCCTTCTCGCGCCTCTGGCGAGTGCCCGGCAATTTTTTGTAGAGGTGCATAATAGTCGTTGAGACGGACAAACTTCAATTCACGAATGTTGGCAGTCAAAAACCGTTCCTGAAAAGGGGCTTGCTTCCCATTTGGAACTATTATGAGGAGTGGATTCAACCAGTCAGGTCTATAGCTGGTCAGCTTTATATTTGTCGCCAGGCGTAAATCATAACGATTAATATCATGGAGAGATAAAATCCCTTGATAATCATCAAAGCAGTTCAAAAGGACAGCATCCTCTCCGCGTTTTAGTTGAAACTTTTCCAACAATCGGGAAAACCTAACGGTCGAAAACCGGGAGTCACTCGTATGCATAGCTCGGTCAAAATATTCGCTGGAAATTTCCAGTACCCCAAAAGATTCGAGTCTTGGCCCGGTCCAGATTTCTGAGAACATCCGGCCTGTAGAATCAGCATGGGTTATGCGGAAAACTCTCTGCTCTCCAACACCTAGCTTTTCGGGAGCAGAGCAGCTTGAAATCCCTATCGCAACCAACATAACCAGAAGCCCATATACAATTTGCTTCATCACTGATTTCCAATACCCTGTCAGCAACACCATTTCTCCTTAAAATATTTGTTTCATTGGGGAAAACCTTCTATGATAAATGGTCATATTTATCAAATCCCAAACTTTTACCCAACAAGGTCATTTGGCCCTTAATTTAACATGGAAACGAACCCCACTTTAGAATTCAGCCCGGAAAAAATGGATTTCCGCGCTTACTCAATTTCCTGGAACCTCACCAAGCGGTGCAACCTCAATTGCGACCACTGCTATCTCGATGCGGACTTTCGCGGCGGCCTCAAAACCGATGAGCTCAATACCGAAGAATGTTTCCGGGTGATCGATCAAATTGCTGAAGTTAACCCGAATGCATTTCTCATCCTTACCGGAGGAGAACCATTACTTCGTCCTGATATCTACGAGATCATCCGCTATGCCGCCGACAAAAAATTCATGGTCGTACTGGGCACTAACGGCACCATGATCAATCGCGTCAATGCAGAAAAAATTAAAGCCGCAGGAGCGCACGGTGTAGGAATCAGTATCGACTCGATGAACCCAGACAAGCATAACAAGTTTCGCGGAGTGGACAAAGCCTGGGAACTTTCCATGGATGCGTTCGACATCCTGAACGAGGTCGGCGTGGATTTTCTCGTGCAAATGTCCGTATCGGATATGAACTATAAGGAAATCCCGGAAGTGGTCGAGTTCACCGAAAAAATTGGTGCCATCGCTTTTAATCTGTATTTTCTGGTCTGCACAGGACGTGGGCAAGGCAACACCGACATTTCCAATGTGGCTTATGAAGAAGCCTTAAAAATGCTCTATGAGCAACAGATGAAATACAAAGGCCGGTTGATGATCAATTCAAAATGCGCCCCGCAATATAAAAGGGTGGTTTATGAAAATGATCCCGAATCGGTTTACACCCGTACTTATTCAGGAGGATGCCCGGCGGCAACCCATTACAGCCGCATTTCACCGGAAGGCAACCTGACTCCCTGCCCCTTCATCGAAGAGTCCGTGGGCAATTTGAAATCCAGAACCTTCAAAGACCTGTGGGAAAATGCTCCACTCATGGTTCAGCTTCGTGACAGAAAACAATTGGACGGAAAATGCGGGACCTGTGAATTCTCCGCCATGTGTTCAGGATGTCGGGCCCGGGCTTTTGCCGAAACGGGAAATTATATGGACCCAGATCCTTCCTGCGATTACGAACCGGGAAAATATGGCGGCAAAGCTATCACTTTAAAAGTCGAAGACACACTTGGCCTGGAAGTTGAGTTTCAGACTCAATGGACACCAGAAGCTAAAGGCCGGCTCGAACGCATCCCCTCTTTCGCACGAGGCATGGTGGTGAAAGGTATCGAAAAATTTGCTGCCGAACGCGGCATCCGTCTCATTGACGAAGCCGTTGTGAAAAAATCGCGAGAAGAGATGATCGAGAAACGCGGTGCCATGTTCCCCTTCCTGAAAAAGTTCATCAACTCAGAAGAAAAATAACCGGCGCGCTGGCCCCACGCCGAGTGGCTACTTATTTTTATAGAGACTCCCAACGCGGAAACCACCGCGGTCTTCCTGATCAATGCTGGTTTGGCGGGTGTCTTCTACATCTTGCTTACCGAGAGCTTCGGATACTTCAATCTGATAGTTTTTGACTTTTCGGTAGAGAGGATGGTTCATGTCGAGTTTCAGGTTGGTGAGCGCAGCGGTGAATTCACCTTTCCCGTCAGGACTCATCTTGCAGACCAATTCCCCGGAATTGTCATCGCGATAAATATCGGTCACTTCAAGAGGGGTTTTGTTTTTGACCGGAAACCCCATTTCGCGCAACAGGGTCAACACGGCCCCCCGTCCATATACCCGGATCGGCAGATGCTTTAAAAGTTCGTTCAACAATGATTGTGCGCTCAAAATAGATTCCTTATCTGAATTAAGTTAATTATTGAATTGTGCCAGCATATAGGAGCTTATGTCAAAGCCTTCCTGACTGGCTATAAAACATTTGATGATCAGGCACTTATTTCCCAAAACATAATTATTTAAAGGTCTTCATCGAATTTTCCGAAAATAATAATATAGGAAACCGAAAAAAAAGGTTCCCTCCATTTTTTGTTGCCTCTTTCCGCATTAGGGCTATAAATTATTTAAGCACCAACAAGAAAGTCTCCAAGCGTCAAAATTTTGTATTGACTTGACAAACCCTAATAAATTCATTAAGTTAGGGGAAGATATCATGAGGAAAATTCGTGCCTGCAAATAAAATTTTTCCGGCTGTTAACCTGGTTTTTATCCTCACCATTGCTCTCCTAGCTACTTTGACGGTTAGAATCTGGACTCACCCTCTCTATCCATCCAGGGTGGATGGTTCTGCGCTGGTAGGATCGCCGAAAAACCTGCAGAAATTAGAGGTTACCAAACCAGGATACAATGCGGGAACAGTATCTCAAGTAACCCAAAGTAATGTATTTCGTAAGGAACGGAGCCCATATGTTCCACCACCTCCTCCACCAGCTCCACCGGCACAAACTCCGGCTCCAGCCCCTAAGCCATCACTGCCTCCCCCGAATCTGGTTTTAAAGGGCGTTTTGATGCTGGGTGGCACAAAAATTGCTATTTTACAGGGGCAGTACTCCACTCGAGAAGGTGGGAAGGTAGTGCAAAAGAAAGTGAAGAAAAAAGGTTATTCCCTAGGGCAAATTGTAGGAGATTTCGAATTGACTGAAATTGAAAAGACCTCGGCCGTTTTGGATGATAACAATGGGCGAAAAATTCGCCTACGCTTAGCCACCCGGCCGCCGGACAAAGTCATTCACCGGGAAGGAAATTTTTTATTCCATAAAGATAAGAAATACGATTCCAGAAAATTCAAAGCAACTCCCGTTAAAACACAACCTGTCAGGCCAAAGGTGACACAACCCAAAATAAAACCGGTAAGCAGATCAAATAGAAAACGAGCTCCCATAACCAGAATCTCTGGCGCACCTACACCTACGCCTTCATCCAAGGTACATATTTCAGGAAGATAAACTGCTATGTTGAAAAAAACCGATCCTGTAGAAAGCATTCTTCTCAGGCACAAAAAAATTACCGAAAAAGTCCTGAAAGAAGTTAAGGCCAGCAACATTCATTCGGGTACTTATCTGGGAAAAACCCTGGCCGATCACGGTTATATCCACACACAAACTTTACTGGAAACCCTCAGCACTGAACTGCGTCTGCCTTATATTAAAAAGGAGCAATACCCAAAATCCGGCCTGCCGGTTGAAGGTATGACCATTACAGAAGCTTTTTTACGAGAAAAAATTATTTTTCCGCTTCAACTCAAAGACGACACCCTGGTCGTCGCGGTTTATGATCCGTTCGATCTTTATACGATTGAAGACCTAAAGGTCTCAGTGGGGAAAAACATACGAATTGTTTTAAGTAGTGAGCAGGATATTCTAGAGTCCATTGAAACCTATTATGGAGAAGATGGCGGTTCCGCCATGAACCGCATGGTCAGTGACATTCAGGATGACGACATGCATGGGCTGGACACATTGGATGACAGCACCGAGCACATTCGGGATATGGCCTCCGAGGCCCCGGTCATCAAACTGGTAAACCATATCATCAGCCAAGCTATTGAAACCCGTGCCAGTGATATTCATTTAGAGCCCTTCGAAGAAGAACTGCAACTTCGTTATCGTATTGATGGCATCCTGCACGAGTTAGAATCGCCACCCAAACGTTTGAGTGCAGCAATCACTACCCGCATCAAGATCATGTCCAAGCTGGATATCTCGGAACGAAGGTTGCCGCAAGATGGACGCATTAAGCTTAAAATTTTAGGCAAGGATATAGATATGCGTGTTTCCACCCTTCCCACATTGCATGGAGAGAGCGTGGTCATGAGAATCCTGGACCGAGGCAATTTGGTTCTTGATCTGAGCCAGATGGGATTTCCCGAAAAGGAACTTCGCCTGATGGAAGAATTGATCCAAAAACCTTATGGTAAACTTTTGGTTACAGGCCCAACCGGTAGCGGAAAAACGACAACCCTCTACGCCGCCCTGAGCAAGATCAATACTCCTGACAAAAAAATCATTACTATTGAAGATCCCGTAGAGTACCAGATGCGCGGCATCAATCAAATTCATGTCAAATCTCAAATCGGCCTGAACTTTGCCGATGGTTTGCGGTCCATAGTACGTCAGGATCCTGATGTCATTATGGTCGGTGAGATCCGGGATCCAGAGACAGCAGATATTTCCATCCAGGCAGCACTAACAGGGCATCTGGTTTTCAGCACGGTTCATACCAATGATGCCGCAGGTGCTGTCACCCGACTTCTGGATATGGGGGTCGAAAATTTCCTCATTTCTTCAGCTCTGCTGGGGGTACTTGCTCAAAGACTAGTCCGAGTGATATGCCCTAACTGTAAGGAGGAGGCCCCATTGACACCAACTCTTAAAATAGAAATGGGACTTCTGGAAAAAGAAGACGTAAATGTATACCATGGAAAAGGCTGCAAAGCCTGTAGCCAGACCGGATTCAAGGGCCGCTGTGGCATTTATGAACTTCTGGTTATCGATGACTCTATTCGCGAACTCATCCTGAAAAAAGTCACCGCACAGGATATTTGCGACCAAGCCAGGAAGAATGGGATGCGTACCCTCCGGGAAGACGGGTGGGACAAAGTAGTCAGTGGAATTACTACTGTTGAAGAAATTCTGCGTGTAACGTTGAACGATAGAAACTAGTCTTTCCCTATAATAGAGAGGCAATCATATAAACCATGACGGTTTATTCATACAAAGCCACGGATAAGAGCGGGAAGTTTGTTGAAGGAGACTTAGACGCTCCAGATTATCGCGCTGCGATTCAGCAAATCCGCCAGCTTAATTATTTCCCCGTCAAAGTGGCGGAAGGAAAGAGCTCTGCAAGTTTAGCATCCAGATTTAAGATCTCTATGCCTCGCTTGGGTTCCAGAGTTCCCACCAAAGACCTTATGACCCTCACTCAACAGTTGGCCACACTGGTGAACTCGGGTCTGACCTTGGATGATGGGCTCTCGACTCTTGTTAAACTGGCGGAGACCGAGGAAACTCGTTCCCTACTTGCAGATATTCGCAAACGAGTTCATTCAGGAAGTGCTTTCGCCGATGCTCTGGAAGAACACCCTGACGTTTTTTCCAAACTTTATATCAATATGGTTCGTGCTGGAGAAGCCGGGGGCATTGTTGACGAAGCTTTGTCACGCCTGGCAATATTCATGGAAAAGTCGGTGGAGCTAAAAAGCAATATCCGCTCCGCCATGGTTTATCCGGCAATCTTGAGCTTTGTGGGGGGGTCTGCTGTAATTATTCTTATCACTTTTGTCGTTCCACAATTTTCAAAACTATTTGAGGACATGGGCGCTGCTCTGCCTCTTCCTACCCAGATAATGCTGGGGATCAGTTCCCTTTTCACCGATTACTGGCCTGTATTAATTCTGGCAACAATAGGTGGCGTAGGAGCCTTTACATTCTATATAAAAACCGACACAGGGCGGCTTCGGTGGGACAAATTGCTTTTGAAGCTTCCTCTATTTGGCCCTCTAATCCGCAAAATCGAAGTTTCGCGTTTTAGTCTAACGATGGCAACTCTGCTTAAAAGTGGAGTGCCTATTTTACAGGCCATGGGGATTGTGCAATCGATTCTGGTTAATCGGGTTATTTCAGATGCGATTAACAATCTTAAACAAGCATTAAAAAAAGGTAAGGGTTTATCGGGCCCACTTCAGGAGGCAGGAGTATTTCCTCCCATGGCAGTGCATATGATTACTGTAGGAGAAACCTCCGGTGCGCTGGATGAAATGTTGACCAAAGTTTCCCAGACCTACGATAAGGAAGTGGAACAATCGATCAAGCAGGTTATATCTCTGATTGAACCGATGATGATCTTATTTATGGCATTGATCATCGGATTCATCGTGGTTTCAATGTTGCTGGCTATTTTCAGCGCCAACGACATAGCTTTTTAATCAACCCCAAGCAGACAAGGAAAACTATGAAGGGCCAAACCCAGTCAATCAAACTTCACCTCATAAAAGAACAAGGTTTCACTCTTATTGAGCTTATGGTGGTGATGGTTATAATCGGTCTATTAGCGGCAACGGTGGTGCCCAAATTCTTCGGCCATGTCGATAAAGCCCGACAACAAGATGCTCAAGCCCAGATTGAACTTCTCGGCCAAGCCCTTGATCTTTATCGTTTGGAGAAACACAAATACCCCACTACCGATGAAGGCCTGGAAGCCATTAAAACCTACTTAAAAAAAGAACTCCCAAAAGACCCTTGGGGATCCGAGTATGTCTACCTGTCTCCCGGCGGTGATGGCCGGGGTTATGACCTGATTTCTTATGGTGCTGACAAAACTGAAGGTGGTGAAGAAAACGATACGGACATCGTCAGCTGGAAAAACTTTGAATAGAGATATTCAAGGAGAGTCCGATGGTTTTACACTTATCGAACTGGTTTTAGTATTAGTGTTGATGGGCCTGATCGCGGGATTGACGCTTCCCTTCGTGGTATCAACATTGGATCGCATTAAATTGCAATCCGAAGTTCGACAAATCGTTTCGGCAATCCAATTTACCCGTAGCGAAGCCATATCAAGAAAAACATTATTCACGTTTAATGTAGATATCAACAATAACAATTATTGGTTGGCAATCCCTAAAGATGAAGAGGTCACCCAAACAAAACCCATTGATGAAACAGTCAAGGTTATGGATTACCAGAGGGCTGACGAGACCTTGACTGAGGGAGCATTCGAAATTCTTTTTTACCCTCGAGGCAACTCCAGCGGGGGAACTATCCGATTTAAATCCATTGATGACAAGGATGAGGAAAATATTTATGCGGTCACCATCGACCCTATTACCGGCAAGCCCAAAATTGGGATTTTGGAAGAATGAGAAAGGGTTTTCTCTTCTAGAAGTTGTCGTCGCCCTGGCCATTCTGGCTGGAGGGTTCTTAGTTGTGCTAAACCTGTTTTCAGGAAGCGTCCGTTCGGTAGATTTCTCAGGCCAATACCTGAAAGGAGTTACCCTGGCAAACTCGAAAATAAATGAACTGGAAATGCTGAACTTTGAACCCGATGAACTTTCCGGAAATTTTAAAAACGAAGAAAGTTACCGCTGGGAGGTCGACATCACCTCCTATGATTCGCCATTAAACGATTCCAAGTTAGGCATCCAGCTCCAAAAAATTTTATTAAAAGTCCTTTGGGATGATCAGGGCCAAAATCGCAATGTTGAATTAGCCACCCTTCATCTAAAGCGCCAAGCTTACCCTGTTTCCGACACTTCTTTAGAGCAGCTGTTTACAGGAGGGTCTTCCCCTGCCAGCTCAGGTGAAGAAGAGGGATCGTCAGAAGAGAACTCGGGCTCTACCTCCACAAATGTTTCGGGTGGCACGACTACCACCTCCACTAACACTACAGGCTGTCCTTCTGGTACAACCTTCGTTTTTGGAGCAGGATGCCAGTGAGAATGAAAGAACAAGTTTTCAAAAATTTAATGAACCCATTATCAAAAGATCAATCAGGGTTCACCCTACTGGAGCTGATTCTATCTCTGGCCATTGTCGCCATAATAGTTGCACTGGGACTGGGGGGAGTCCGCCTTGGAATCTCGGCTAGAGATGTGGGAGAACAGAAAGTAGACACTTATCAACGCCTGCGTATTATCAGCGAGCAACTCAAGCAAAAGCTTCAATCCACTTATCCAGTATTTATCAGTCAGAAAGATGGAGCACCTGCTGCCTTAGGCACCACCTCATTAAAAAAAACCTTGGCTTTTGAAGGAACGTCAGACTCTATACGCTTTGTCACCTTCGCCACACCCATGACCGCATCAGACCCTGCAAACTTAACCCATGAGGTTCAGTTCTATATTGGCGAACATCCTGAAACCGGCAAGTCTGGAGTCATTTTGATGGAACGCGATATTTCTGATGGATATATATTTTCCAAGGTTGACCCCCGCTCCGATACTACTCAATACTTTGTATTGGCTGAGAACGTGGCTCAAATGAAATTTCGGTACTACCAGATGAAAAAATTGCCGCCTCAGGAGGTAGAAGGCCCCGATAAAAGCGCCATACAGTATTCGGGATCATGGGTCAATCAGGTGCTTACGGACCCTTTTGAACTGAACGATGATAAATCCAAAGAAAATGATTCCCCCCTACTGGCCTTTGAAAAAGCCAATAAAATATCGCTTCCACGGGCTGTAGAGATCACAATCGGAGTTTTTCCTCCTCCCAAACCAGGAGAAGAAGAGCAAGCTGACGAGTTAGAACCCATTTTTTCACCGCCAATCATTGTTTTATTAAATTCTGGAATAGAATTTGCAAAACCTTCAGTAGAAACGGAGGAAAATAATGAAAAGGCTTAATTCAAATCAAAACGGCATTGCTCTAATGATCGTTCTGTGGGTTCTTGTTCTACTAATAGCTTTAGCCACGGAATTCGCCTTTTCGATGAAAATGGAGGTCAACACCACCCGAAACTATAAAGAAGATACTGAGAGCTATTATCTGGCTAAGGCCGGAATCAACCTGGCATTGGCAGAATTAATCAAAAATGTCCGTTTTCACTCCATCCATGAAGAGTATGGCTGGATCATGGGAAGCCTGGCCCCTGCCCCTGAAGCTAATCCGGCCCCCGGCATAGAAACCGTACCTCAAGAAGAGGCGACGCAAGAATTTGATATTGTCAACAGAACCGATATTGAACTGGAAAATGGAACTATCACCTACACCATCCGGGACGAAAATGGAAAAATATCCATAAATTCTGCCAGCAAAGATAGTTTGAATAAGTTATTGGCCTATTCAGGAGTAGAAAAGAAAGTGGACCAGGATACCATTTCAGATTCCATTCTGGATTGGATTGACACAAACGAAACTCATCGCCTTAATGGAGCAGAAGATGATTATTACCGGAAACAGAATCCACCCTATATTGCGAAGAATGGGAAAATAGAAACCCTGAGTGAATTATTGAAAATAAGGGGAATCACAGAAGAAATTTTATATGGTTCCCCTGAGGAAGATGGGGAGTATAAAGGCATCGCCCAGTTTTTGACCGTTTACACATTTTCATCAATCAACCCGAACACCGCAACCGAAGAAATTTTAAGCATTCTTTATTCTCCTGAGCAAGCAGAGGTGATTCTCAATAACCGGGCTGAAAAGGGCTATCATTCCAATAGTCTCTCCACTCTCTTCAGGGTAACTGCAACCGGGAAAGTATTTGGGAGCCGAACAGAACACACCCTTGAAACAGTATTCGAAAAAACTGGCTCAGGTGACAATACAAACATGGTTACCCATTATTGGAACGATAACGTTCTAGACTTATGAAATCCATATTTATAGAAAAATCATTGGGAATGGATATCCGGGAGGAATCGGTATCCTTGACTCTTATAGGGAAAAAACTACGCGCCATTGAAGTCCTGGCAGGGAAAACAATTGCGCTGAAACCATTAACCGGTAAAGATGAAAAAGCGGAGAAACATTTTCTCAACAAGGTCAACCGTTTTCTTGTCGAGCATGACACTTGGCCGGAGTCAGTGGTAGTAAGTCTACCCAGAAGTTATATTACTTTCAAAACTTTTGAGCTTCTAGCCCCCGATCTTGAGTCAGTCCAATCCATGGTTGAGTTTGAACTGGAACGCCAGTTCTCTTCCGGGCTCGAAGATTTATATTTCACTTATCAGATCACTCAAAAATACGAGAATACTTTTCATATCGCATCGGCAGCAATTAAAAAAGAAATCGCCAATTATTTTCTGGAATTAGTTCAAAAACTTAACCTGACCCCTACAATTTTAGATGTCTCCACATTTGCAAATGTCAACCTCGCCTTTTCGCAGGAAATGGAAAACGATGCAACCCTCTGGGCTCTCGCAGATATCAGCCCCGAAAACCTGGATATTGCTCTGATAAAAAATAATGCTATAGAATTTTCAAGAAGTCGGAGTTGGGACTGGCAAGCAATAAAAGATGCCAATTCAGGAGAATCAAAAGATCCGGCACAGTTGAAAAGTTTATCCAGTGAAATTACCAAAAACATCATTGAAGATTTACAACAAGCCCTTTCTTCCTGCAGGAGCATAGAAGGAAATGAGCTCGTGGGTCATATTTTTATAACTGGCGGAGGGGTTTTGGTTCCTCATATCCGGCAACTTTTGGAAAAGGAAACTGAAGTATCAACCACAGTCCTGAATACCCCAGAGTCGATCACTCCCAATCTGCCCGAATCATTTTCTCCATCACTCATGTTAACCTCATTGGGCCTTAGCTTGAGAGAATTAAAAAAGCAACAAATAGAGACTAACCTCCTTCCTGCAGACCAACAGCCAAAAAGGAAGAAAGTAAATATCAAACTGACCTTGGCCATGGCCGTAACAGTAGTTCTTCTTTTAGCGGGTTGGTTTGCCAACAAAGTGGTCTACACCAATAAAACTCTTACCACTTTGGACGAGCAATTGAATGAAATTAAAGGACAGGTAGCCAGCCTGGAAAAAATTGACCTGACATACGATTCACTTAAACAATATGTGGACATTCTAAATACCATAAAAAAACAATACCCGAATAAACTTCCTGTGCTAGGAGAGTTAACTCGCACCCTTCCTCGGGACACATGGTTAACACACTTAAATTTCAAACAGAGAGAAGTTGAGGTTAAAGGGTTTTCTCCGGTTGCATCAAAACTTATCCCTCTTCTGGAACAATCTAAAACCTTTGTGGGAGCCGGGTTTCTGGGAACCATCATCAAAGAATCAGCAGGCGAAAAATTTACCATTCGCGCTGACTTGGAATCGGGTTTATGAGCATGGATATCGGCGAAAGAGATAAAAAGGTTTTAATGGGCGGATTCGCTTTTGTGGTTTGCTATCTATTATTTATTTTTGTCGCAGAGCCAATTTATAAAAAACAGGCCAAAACAAATGATAAAATTAAGAGCAAGGTGCAATTTATCCAAAAATACTACGAAGTTCTAAACCAGAAACCTTATTACCAGCAAAAAGAAAAGGCAAACCAGAATACCCATGTGAGCCTGGCTCGCAGATTTTTCCAGGAAAAGCAACCTGGCCTCGCCGCTGCCAGCCTGCAAAAACTGGTCGAAGGTTTTTCAAGAGGGTTGGTAGCCATTGAACGAACAAAAGTGAACAAGCCTAAATACATAGGGGGTTTACTTGCCGTACCAATAGAAATTTCTATTCGCTCCAACCTTAAAAACTTTTCCCTGTTTTTAATGCGGATTGAGAATCACGAAAAGTTTCTAATCATAGAAGAGCTTCGATTACGGAGAATTAATAAAACGGAACCAGAAGAACTACAAACTCGTTTAATGATAACGGGCTTCATTCAGGAACTGGATCCCAAAGGTACGAAACCGATATGAAACGAATTTTAATTATCTTAACAGTATTCACTTTGTCTGCCACTTGGTTCGGGTGTGGAGCTACGAAAAAATCCACCATGCATCGGCTCAAAAACAAAACAGATGTGGTAGATGCCATGATTCTTCAGGATCCTTCAAGTAGCAGTACAAATGTTGGGGCCGAAGAATTAATTGATTCTGGTAAAATCAAGAATATTCCTCAATCTCAGCAACGAAAAACAATTCGCATTACAGCTGGCAATACTCCCCTACATAAAGGGCCAGGAGCACAATACTTAAAAATCGGAACTGCCTCCAAGGGAGACCAGTTCGACTTGATCCGGGTTGAAAGAGGTTATGGAAAAGGTGAAACCTGGTATCTCACTGAAGATGCTACGGGAAACAAGTTTTTTATCTCTAACAAATTCTCAACTATTATCCGGGAAGAACAAAAACCTTCTGTAAAAACAGCCCAAGAACACAAAGCCTTGAGTCCCGAATCTCCAACCAAAGAAAATACAGAGCAGAATGTTATTGAAAAAGTTGAACTGCAAAAACGAAAAGAACTTTCGTTAGATAAGATCCAAACTATAGTAGATGTCGAGCCTGAACTTCCTCCTGAATTAAAAGAAGCAAAACATATTACTCTCAATTTTGAGGGAACAGAACTCTATGATGTTATCACCACCTTTTGTGAACTACTAAGAATTGATTATTTCATCGAAGGCAATGTTGAAGGCAAAGTAACCTTGCAAACCTTCAACAAAATCCCTGTTGAAGACTTATACTCAGTTTTAGAACAGATTCTTGCATTGAATAATGTGGCGGTTGTAAAAAGCGGGAATTTTTATCGATTTCTCCAAGCTCCGGATGCGGCAAAAAAACCCATGAGCATCCACTTTGCTGATGACCCAAGAATCCCGGACAAAGAGCGCATGATCATTCAGATCATTCCTCTGCAACATATTTCCGTAGATTCGATGAAAAAAATTATTAGCCCTCTTCTCACAACCAATGCCAGCTTCATAGAAATCCCGGAAACCAACAATTTGATGATGATCGAAATGGCCTACAACGTCAAACGAATCATCAAAGTCGTTCAGGCCCTGGATATTGACAAATTAGCCTCATCAGATATTCAACTTTATAAACTGAGGAATGCAGATTCTGAAGTCCTGGTCAAAGAGCTGGAGGAAGTTTTCAGCTCCATGGGTTATAAGGAAGCTCTAGGCGACTCGCTTTCATTTCTTTCACTCACAAGATTAAATTCGGTTCTCGTGGTCAATGCTTTTGATAAAATTCTTCCGACCATTGAATTCTGGGTCAACCGGCTGGATCAACCGGTTTCAGAAGGAGATGTGAGCACCTTCGTATATTATGTGCAAAATGGCGATGCTGCGGCCTTATCCAGTCTGTTAAATGGAATATTTCAGGACCAGGCACCAAGTACAGATACCGCAGCAAAAGCTTCCACAGGTTCGCAATCCACCACAACTTCTACTGCAAATGTTTCTGGAGCCAGCACCACGACATCAACCTCCAAGACACCCGTGGTCCAAACAAATAGTGGGCTTAACGGTGACTTTGAGGGCGAAATCACCATTTTACCCGACTCAGATACCAATTCCCTTATCATTCGAACCAGTCCGCGCAACTATCCGGCCATTCTGGCCCTGATAAATAAACTGGATCTGTTTCCACAACAAGTTTTAATTGAAGTGTTGATCGTCGACCTTAGCATTGATGATTCGACCGCGGCAGGACTGGAACTAGCCCTTCAAGATTCTGCTGGCTCCACAACGATTGCTGGGGGTATTAGCTCCAGCACAACCAATGCCTCCGCCCTGGGAAGTTCCATTGGAACCGCTACGGCTTCATTTTTAAGAGGAGGAAGTTTTTTCATCGGTAAGCCTGATAAAATTATAGCTCAGTTGCAACTTTTCGCGTCAGACTCCAAGACCAATGTTCTGGCTAACCCTATTCTCGTAACTTCCGATAATAAAGCCGCAAATATTTCCATCACTGATGAGATCCCCATTGTACAAGAGGCCCAGACTCCGTCAGGCGGTGCCGCAGTTGTCACCGCTACAGTTGAGTATCGCAGTGTTGGGATCAAACTGGATATTACACCAAAGATCAATTCCGATAATTATATCAACTTGCAAATCAGCCAGGAAATTTCCAGCCGGGGAACCGATGTAGGAGATCAGCCATCTTTTAACACCCGGCAAGTTACTACTGAGGTGGTTCTGAAAGATAATCAAGTTCTGGTCATGGGTGGTCTAATGAGAACTGACACCATAGACACGGTTTCAGGGGTTCCTGTTCTGAAAGACCTTCCCTATATAGGAAAACTGTTTGGCTCCGAAACCACCAGCCATAAAAAAACGGAGTTAATGATATTCATTACCCCCCACGTTATCTCTAATTCTAACGATTCTGAGTTTGTCACCCGCCAATTCAAAAAACGCCTCACGGACGTAAAAGCATTGGGACACAGAAAAAGTTAGACCCCCATCAAGGCAAAAATCCCATAAAGTGCTTGAAATCAGGGCTAATCTCAAGCATAGTAGGACTTCTTTTATTCTACAATTCCCTCTCGTTGGCATTTATTTCCTGGTACCTGGAGGGGCCATTCCAAATTAAGCGGATTGGAGTACCGGTTATCCAAGGCTGAAATGATTAAATCCAAATTTGTTAATAGTTTAGAGTTGATCGGTGGCACCCCTTTAGTTAAACTGAACAGCGTTATCCCTTCAAATGGCGCCAATATTTTTGCTAAGCTGGAGTTCTTCAATCCAGGGGGTAGCGTCAAAGATCGTATCGCGCTGGCCATGATCGAAGATGCGGAAAAAAAAGGCCTGATCCAGCCCGGTTCAACGATCATTGAACCTACAAGTGGGAATACGGGCATAGGCCTTGCTCTTGTTGGTGCCGTCAAGGGTTATGAAGTCATACTGGTCATGTCTGAAAACATGAGTGCCGAACGAAGATTGATTCTGGAAAGTTTCGGCGCAAAAACAGAATTGAGCCGCGCCGAATTTGGGATGGAAGGCACTATCCAAAGGGCAGAGGAAATGCTGGCTCAAAACCCGGGTTATTTCATGCCCCAGCAGTTCAACAATCCTGCTAATCCGGAAGTGCATAGACAAACAACCGGACCAGAAATCGTTGCCGCCATGGAAGATAATTCGGTGGATGGTTTTGTGGCAGGAATTGGAACCGGGGGAACTATCACAGGGGTTGGAGAAGTCTTAAAGAAACATTATAGCCAGGTTAAAGTGGTCGGTGTCGAACCAGCAACTTCGGCAGTATTATCGGGAAAACCTCCTGGCCCCCACAAAATTCAGGGAATTGGAGCGGGTTTTAAACCTAATGTGCTGAACTTTGATCTGCTGGATCAAATTTTGCCAGTGTCTGATGAAGATGCCTTCAAATTCGCCCAGAGAATGGGGAAAGAAGAAGGCCTTCTGGTTGGAATTTCTTCCGGAGCCGCATGTTTTGCTGCAAATGAGCTGGCTAAAGAATTGGGCCCCGGAAAAAATGTTGTTGCAGTTTTACCAGATACTGGGGAACGCTATTTCAGTTTTAATAAATATTTCTAAAACAAACAGGATTCGGAAGTATCGATAACGGCAAATTCAATCATTTTTCGTTTTCCTGTAAAAAACTAAGGGAATGTTGGAATGGGTCATGTAATAGGGTTAATCTGCAAGGAATGTAAAAGAGAGTTCCCCAAGGAAGCAATTCATGTTTGTGAATTCTGTTTTGGGCCTCTGGAAGTCAATTACGATTACGAAGCAATTAAAAAAGTTGTAACCCGGAAATCTATTGAGTCCGGCCCACCCACAATGTGGCGCTACGAGGATCTTTTGCCTCTTGATGAACCGCCTAAAGTGGGACTTCATACAGGTTTTACTCCTTTAGTCAGAGCAAAAAACCTGGGCAAAGCCCTGGGGCTAAAAAATCTTTATCTGAAAAATGATTCTGTCAACCATCCCACTTTTTCTTTTAAAGATCGAGTTGTGTCGGTAGCAATTTCCAAAGCTATCGAGTTTGGGTTTGACACTGTTTCATGCGCCTCAACAGGTAATCTGGCAAACTCGGTTGCAGCACACGCAGCAGAAGCTGGACTAAAGAGTTGTATTTTTATTCCTGATGGACTTGAAGCGGGAAAAATTCTCGGAACCCTGGTTTACGGCTCGCAATTAGTTTCTGTAAAAGGCAGTTACGATGATGTGAACCGACTTTGCAGTGAAATCGGTGCCAACCATAATTGGGCCTTCGTAAATATTAATATCCGCCCTTATTATGGCGATGGATCCAAATCTTATGGTTATGAAATTGCCGAACAACTGGGTTGGAAAACACCGGACAATGTCGTGGTCCCCGTAGCAGGCAGTTCTTTGATCACAAAAATATGGAAGGCCTTTCACGAGTTTGAAATGCTAGGGCTGGTCGATAAGGTGCAAACCAAAATTTTTGCGGCTCAAGCCACCGGTTGCTCCCCTGTCACCACAGCTATAAAAAATGGCAGTGAAAACATCATTCCAGTAAAACCAAATACTATTGCCAAATCTATTGCCATTGGAAACCCAGCAGATGGTTACTACGGCATTAAGACAGCAAATATAAGTGGGGGTTATGGGGAAGATGTATCGGATGAAGAGGTGGTTGCCTCTATGAGATTACTGGCCGAGACAGAAGGGATATTTACGGAAACGGCAGGAGGTGTTACCGTGGGCGTCACTCAAAAACTGATCCAGCAGGGCAGGATCAAACCGGATGAGGTAACGGTGATTTGCATCACTGGAAACGGATTAAAAACCCAGGAAGCCCTTACCGATAGTTTTGCCGACCCAATAGTGATTGAACCTAAAATAGATAGTTTTGAAGAAATTTTTGCAAATGGCTTAGCAGTATAGTGCTAAATGAGCCTCGTTAAAATATTGAAGTTTTCGCAAACGGTTTAAAAGGAGTAAAGCATGGCCGTAAAAGTAAGAGTACCAACCCCATTAATGAAGTTAACCGATAACAAAAGTGAAGTGACCGCAGAAGGTGCCACCATTAATGATATTCTCAATAATCTGGAAAACCAGTTTGCCGGGATTAAAGAGCGTATCTGTGATGAAAAAGGGGCCCCCCGTCGGTTCATTAATATATATTTGAATGAAGAAGACATCCGGTTTCTTGAGGGCGAAAATACCCCTGTTAAAGATGGCGATGAAATTTCTATCATACCGGCAATTGCTGGCGGAGCCTGAGGATGATAGATTTCACCGATGAGCAAATAGAGCGCTATAGCCGGCACATTATCCTTCCTGAAGTGGGAGGAGAGGGACAAAGCCGTCTTTTAGAGTCAAAAGTTCTTTTAGTGGGTGCAGGGGGGTTGGGCTCTCCCGCTGCATTTTATCTTGCCGCCGCTGGTGTCGGCAATATGGGAATCATCGACTTTGACACAGTAGACCTCAGCAACCTTCAAAGACAGATCATTCATAATACAGAGCGTATTGGCATGCTCAAAACCGAGTCCGCCAAGAAAACTATTTCGGCTCTCAACCCGGATGTTAACGTTACAGTTTTTAATGAAAAGTTAACATCTGAAAATATTTTACGCCTGTTCGAGGGTTACGATTATGTTCTTGATGGCACCGATAATTTTGCTACCCGCTATCTCATCAATGACGCTTGCGTGATGACTGGAAAAACCAATATCCATGGAAGTATTTTCCGTTTTGAAGGACAGGTAACTATTTTCAAGCCTGATGAAGGCCCCTGCTACCGTTGCCTCTACCCTGAACCTCCTCCACCTGGCATGGTTCCAAATTGTCAGGAAGGCGGCGTTTTAGGTGTGCTAGCAGGTGTGATTGGAAACCTGCAAGTTGTCGAAACTTTAAAGCTGATCTTAGGCAAAGGGGAAACGCTGGTAGGCTCCCTGCTTATTTATGACGCTTTGAAAACAGAGTTCAGGAAGCTGAAATTAAAAAAGGATCCTAAGTGTCCTGTTTGTGGTGACCAACCCACAATTACCGAGTTGATTGACTACGAAGAGTTCTGTGGATTGTCTCGCTAATGAGGGAATATTAAAAATCCGGATTAATGTTTTTTTTTCGCACCGAATCCGGTTTTAAAGATATCTAATAGCTGAAATGACAAAACCGATGAATTTTCCCATTCCATTTGAGGTGCAAGCACCGACTTGCCCCGTCATTACAGATCAATCTGTATTGAAAGCGATTGGCAACACCCCGCTTATCCGTATCCATAATTTGGGGAAAGAATTCAAAGATGTAGACATTTATGCTAAAGCTGAGTGGAAAAATGCCGGCGGGTCCGTAAAATCACGCCCTGCCCTGAAAATGATCGAAGATGGTGAAAGATCTGGGAAACTCACCAAGGATAAAATTATTCTCGATTCTACCTCCGGAAATACCGGCATCTCCTACGCACTGATTGGCAAGGTCAAAGGGTATAAAGTCAAGTTGGTCATGCCATCAAATGTCTGTAAGGAACGAAAAGGATTGATGGCAGATTTTTATGGTGCCGAAATTGTAACATCCAGTCCTTTTGAAGGTTCTGATGGTGCCATTATTCTGGCAAAAAAAATCTATGAGGAAGACCCCGATACATACTTTATGCCGGACCAATACAACAATGACTCCAACTGGCAGGCCCATCAGGAAACCACGGCCCCCGAAATATGGAATCAGACCAATCATCGAGTCACTCATTTCCTGGCGGGTATCGGAACCGGAGGTACCATTATGGGAACCAGCCGGGGATTGCGCCAACTAAATCCTGACGTCAAATGCTACGCGGTGGAACCTGCAGAATCCCTGCACGGCCTGGAAGGCCTCAAGCATATGGAAACATCTATTGTTCCCGGAATTTATAAAGAAGAAGAACTCGACGGGAAATTGAGCGTCCCTACCGATGAGGCCTATGACATGGTCGAAACACTAGAAAAGCAGGAGGGAATTCTTGTTGGCCATTCCTCCGCCGCCGCCATGGTTGGGGCCTTGAAACTAGCCTCACAGATTGAAAGAGGCGTTATCGTAACCGTATTCCCAGATAGTTGCGAAAGATGTTACGTCAATTTCGGCGAGTTCAAACAGTATTACAAAACCCACTCTACCAAGCTTCCCAAATCTGACTGACCTGTTTTATTACAATCAAAATTTTCTCTTAATCAATCATGCCCCGTTTTCAAAAACATATTTTTATCTGCATCAATGAAAGAAAAACCGATGATGCCAGGGGTTGTTGTTCCTCACGAGGCTCCGTAGAGCTTTTAGATTATATGAAAGCCCGGGTACATGAATTGGGTCTGAAAGGAAAGGTGCGGGTTAACAAAGCCGGGTGCCTGGACGCCTGCGCCCAAGGGCCAACCATGGTCATCTATCCCGATGACATATGGTATTCCCCCAGGACCCAAGAAGATATTGAAGAAATTCTCACCGAACACATCCAGAGCAACTGCCCGGTTGACCGACTGATCATTCCCTTTAAATCAAAAAACTGAAATTCAATTACATCAGGCAGTTAGCTTTCAGGAGCCTTCTCTCTTCATAGGTGCATGAGCATTGAGAATCCCAGAGCCCAGAATTGCATTGTTCCCATGGGCATTTTTTCTGGCTGCGTAAAAATGGTTTGTAGCTTCGCCATGTCGGTCTAGCTTATCCAAGCATATCGCTACATTGTAATGCGCCTCACCGACAGAAGAATCTATGCTTGATGCCATTTCAAAATGCTTTAAAGCAACATCATAATGCCCTTGATTGTAGTGGGAAATACCCTCTTCGTTATGCTTATGGGCACTGGCGTTGGACCCTTCACGCATGGGAAATTTTAAGGCCGGGTCATCGGCAAAAACGGGTGCAGATAAAAAGACAAAAAGAAACGCGACCAAAACATAAATTAATTTTCTCATTCGCTCTCACCTAATCATTGGATTGTGAAATTTAGCTTCCTTAATAATGAATAGCAGTCGCCCAAAGTGTAATTTCCTTACAATTTATTTTTTTAAGAAGGGGCAGATATCGGGAGAATGATTACGGGGCCTGTAATAAAGAAAAAACACAAATAAATACTTTAAATTCCATATACTTACCGGATCAACCCATCAATGGTGCTGTGGATACTGCCAAAAACCTCTTTCATGGTCTTGCCGGATTTAAGAATCCTGTCAAATTCCCCCTGATAATCCACCGCCGCCTGGCTGATCGCTTCCATTTCAACTTTCAGGCGGACAAGGGCAGTATTCATATCGCACATACGGTTCACCAGAACGGTGATGAAATTGTCCTTCAGTTTTTCGCGAGTTTCAGGCTTGAGCTTCTCAAACATTTTTTGATCCAACTTCAAAACCTTGGCTCTGGCCTTAGCATAAATGTTGGTTGTGCGGGGGGTTTGCGTCAAAAAAGATACTTCACCAAATAACGCCCCTAGGGTCAGGGTATTAATGGTAACTTTGGGCAAATCATTCCGGGTCACAATCGCCTCGCCTTTAAGGAGTATGAACACTGCCATATCCGTCTGGCCTTCTTCAACAATAGCCGTTTTATCTGAATATTCTATAACCTGATTACTCAGCCCAGCAAACTCCTGCTTTTCAGTTGGACTGAAGGATTCAAAAAACGGGATATTATTGATCAGCCGCAAAGTCTCTTGAGAAGTCTTGTTAGAAATTTTTGTGCCCATTATTCTTCCGTATTATTTAAATCTAGTTTTTGAGCTTGTAAATGTGACTGGCAAAGCTTATAAAAAACGCCTTTTTGTTGCAACAGCTCCTTTCTTTTTCCAAACTCCAGAATTTTACCATGTTTTAGTACCAGAATTTTGTCGGCGTGCAAAAGAGTGGCTAATCGATGCGCAATAATAATGCTGGTTCTACCACGGGTCAATTCCCGGATTCCTTTTTGGATCTCATTCTCGGTTTCAGGGTCAACACTGGAAGTCGCTTCATCTAAAACCAGTATCTGTGGATAAATCGCTAAAGCACGAGCAAAGGACAATAATTGACGTTGGCCGGAGGAAAGCCCAACACCTCCTTCCTGTAGTTCTTGCTCATATTTGAATGGGAGGCTACTGATAAAATTATGTGAACTGACGGCTTGCGAAATGGATTCAATTTCGTCCTGACCCATCTGCTGGTTTCCCAATCGGATATTATCCAAAATATTTCCTGAGAATAAAAAAACATCCTGTTGAACCAACGCTATCTGACGGCGTAAATCATATTTATTAATATCTCTGATGGATTTTCCGTCAAACTTGATATCCCCTTTTTGAATATCATAAAAACGGCAAAGGACATTAACGAGGGTAGATTTTCCCGAACCCGTTGCACCAACAATGGCAAGGCTCTCCCCTTGCGCTAAGGAAAAGCTTATATCTTTCAATATATAGTTTTCATCTTTATACGCGAACCAGACGTTTTTGAACTCAATTTCTCCCTGTACCTTGTAGTCACTGAGTGGAGGAACCAGGTCCGGGATTTGTTCTGGCGTATCCAACAGTTCAAAAATTCTCTCGGAGGATGCCATAGCTGTTTGAATAATATTGAATTTTTCCGCAAGATCTCGTACCGGCTCAAAAAATTTCTGCAAGTACTGGATAAATGCCACCAGGATTCCCAACTGGATTTCGTCTTGAACAAACCGCCCTCCTCCGTACCAGATGACCATACCCACAGCCAGAGAGTTAAAAAAATCTATGGAAGGCATATACCAGGCATTGTAATAAACCGTTCTCAAATCTTCTTTAAGCTTATCTCGGTTAATGCCTTCAAACTTATCGTGATGTGTCTTTTCCAAATTGAAACTTTGTACCGTATTAATACCCGATAAATTTTCTTCCAGATAGGAGTTTAGTTCCGAAACATACGCTCGGTTTTTTCTGAGTGCATCACGCGCCCGGACCCTATAGAAGCGGGTAGCAAATGCGAGCAATGGAAAAACCAGACAAACCACCAGAGTCAGCCGCCAGTCCAGATAAAACATGACCACAAAAATCCCCACCAAAGTAAAGAGATCGCTGAATATAAGGATGAGTCCTGAAGTCAACATCTCATTGAGCACCTCAACATCGTTCACCACTCGGGTGATCATTTTCCCGATCGGGTTCTTGTCAAAATATGAAAACGACATTTTATGGAGATGGGCGAATACTTTTGAGCGGAGGTCAAACATGACTTTTTGCCCGATGAATTGCATCAGATAGTTCTGAAAAAACTGGAAAATGAATGAGGCAATTAATACGGCCAGATACAAACTTGCGATAACATCAAGACCATTGTAGTCAGAAGCTTTAATATAGTCGTCAATAACGATCTTGGTAAAATAAGGGCCCGCTAAATTGAGCAGGGAAACTCCTAGCAGAAGAAATATAGCAAGTGCCACCCACTGGCTATAGGGCTTAAGATAGACCAGCACCCGCTTGAATAAAACCCAATCAAGATAACGGTTTTTTAGGTTTTCCATGAAGGGTCTGCTCATTAGAGAAAAATCTCCATTTCTCTGGCCAATAATTGGTTCTGGAACAAGTTCGCATAGACCCCTTCTAACTTGACCAGCGAAGCATGGTTTCCCTGTTCAATAATTTGCCCCGCATCCATCACAATTATCCGATCCGCACGGCGTACAGCCGACAGCCTGTGGGAAATTATAAGAGTGGTAGTTTTGCTGAGCTGGCCTTGGACATTTTCAAAAATTTCTTCTTCTGTCTCTGAATCCAAATGTGAAAAGGCATCATCCAAAATCAGCAATTCTGGCTTCGTGATCAGAGCGCGAGCCAGAGCGATCCTTTGCTTTTGGCCTCCTGACAAGGAAACTCCACGTTCTCCAATTAATGTATCCAGTCTGTCCGGAAACCGATCCACATCTTTACTCAATCCCGCAATACGAACAATTTCTTCCACTTCGCGTTCAGAGACAGAGGATCTTCCCAACACAATATTGTCACGTATAGAGGTGGAAAATAAAAACGGTTCCTGGCTTACATAACCTATTAAACCTCTTAAGTCCTGCAGAGGAATTTCTTTTATGGGACGATTCCCAATCAATAAAACTCCTGCGGTTGGATCATAAAAACGTAAAAGCATCTGAGTAAGAGTGGTTTTTCCTGAGCCAATCACACCTACCACCCCAACAGTCTGGCCTTGGGAAATTTTTAGATTAATCTGCTTCAAACCCAGTGATTCTTCAGCAGGGTAGGAAAAACTTACCTCTCGAAATTCAACGTCACCCATCTCTCCCACGAGGGTGGTTTCTTCAGATGGTAGTTTTAACTCTGACTGGGAAACAAAGATATCCTGAATACGACCCATGGCCGCCAATCCTTTCTGAGTAAGATTAAATACGTATCCAATTCCCATCATGGGCCATGAAAGAAGCATCAAATAACCATTAAACGCCACAAAAGATCCAAGCGTCATGGAACCAGAAATAACCGCCTTTCCTCCCATCCACAAAGAAAGCATAGCCGCCACCCCAATGACAAAAATCATAGTGGGCGTGAAAATCCCAAACATTCGAGTTACATGAAGATTTTTATTTATGTATTCTTTATTAAGCTGTTCAAATTTTATTTTTTCATTTTCTTCCTGAACAAAAGCATGGAGAACCCGAATTCCAGCAAGATTTTCCTGTACCTGCCCCGTTATTCGAGCCAAATGCTCTTGCACTGCTTTATGGCGTTTTCCAATTTCTCTAACAAAATAAAAAAACAAAAACGAAACAAAAGGTAACGGGAGCAAAACCCTTAAAGCCAGATCGAAATTCACCCAGCTCATCATACCCACGGCAGCAAAAATAACAAAAACCGCGTCTATAAGAATCAGCACACCTAAGCCAAAAAATTCCCTCACCGCCCGTAAATCATTTGTAGCTCGGGACATGAGATCCCCCGTATTTTGATTCAGGTACCATGTCCGGTCTAAAGTTAATAGATGTTTGAATAGCTGATTCAAGATATCAAATTCGATTTTTCGCGAAGGACCAAACATATACATCCTCCACCCATAACGGCCTGCGACAAGAACCAATGAGACCAAAAACAAAAGCAACACATATTTAAAAAGAACTTGTGATGAAGGCTTTCCCGGCAAAATATCAATAAATTCCTTTATCAACCAGGGGACGGTCAATGTCATGGAATCTGCGATGATTAAAGCCGAAATCCCAATTAAAAATTCTCTGCGGTATTTCGATATATAAGGCCAGAATGATTTTAAATTATCCAATTTGAACCCTTTTCTTCTTACTTACCCGTGTTATTTTTCTAGTTCTTTGATGCCTTTTTAGCTAGAATAGATGCGGGTTTGAGTGAAATTATAACTATTGCAGTTAATACTCAAACCCTTCATCCAGAATTTTCCATTAGACCTGCGATACCCTGAACGATCAAAAAGAAAGACGTCCTATGTACGGAGTAATATTGGCCGGCGGAAGCGGCACCCGCTTTTGGCCTATAAGCCGCGAACAAAGCCCAAAACAATTGCAGGAAATCGTGGGTCCTGGGACAATGATCCAAAACACAGTTCAGCGCCTGTTACCCCTGATCCCCATTGAAAATATATTTCTGGGAACCAATCACAAACAAGCGGTTGAAACCCTTCGCCAGCTGGACTCCTATAATTTCGTTGCAGACCATCTAATAGCAGAACCCTGCAGCAGAAATACCGCACTAGCTATCGGAGTTATGGCGCAATTGATGATCGATAAAGATCCTGATGCGATCATGGGTGTTTTTCCTGCTGACCATGTTGTAACGAACTCCGAGGCCTTTATCAAGGCCCTTCAAAAAGCAGAAACTATTGCCCAAAACGGTTATCTTGTTACCCTTGGCATTCCACCTACCCGACCTGAAACAGGATTTGGTTACTTGAAACAAGGAACGACGATAGAAAACATGGAAGGCGCTTACCATGTTGATAGGTTTGTGGAGAAACCCGACAATCATACAGCCAAACAATATTTAGAGCAGGGTAATTATTATTGGAATTGTGGAGTCTTCGTCTGGAAGGCTGCCTCTATCCTGAAAGAAATGCAGCAGCATGCAAAAAATATATATTCCCAACTCGAAACCATCGTGGGTTGCCTGCAGACTTCGCAGGGAAAACCCGGTTACCAGGAATTGAATAAAAAAGGTTGTGACCTTTTTTCGTCCCTGCCCAGCCTTTCCATCGACTATGCCGTCATGGAAAATTCATCCCAAGTAGTCTTCATACCCGCTGATATCGGCTGGAACGATGTAGGTTCCTGGAACGCCTTGGACGATGTATACGAAAAAGACTCCAGTGGAAATATCATCCATGGAAATGTTCTGGCCCACGATTGCAACAACTCCATAATTCAGGGACAGAAACGGCTTATTGGGGTATTGGGTTTAACTGACACGGTAGTGGTGGACAGTCCCGATGCCCTTCTGGTCTGCTCCAAAGAACGCTCTCAGGATGTAAAAAAACTAGTAGAAGCACTCAACGAAAAGGGCCACCCAGAAGGAAAACAACCTAGTACAGTCAAAAGACCATGGGGATCCTACACCGTATTAGATTCAGGCCCCTCTTATTTACTCAAACGTATCGAAGTTTTGCCTGGTGAGACACTCAGTCTGCAGTCCCATCAGCACCGCAGTGAACATTGGACTGTTGTCTCAGGTAACGCAGAAGTAGTTCGAGATCAAGAAACCTTCCATTTAAAAACCAATGATTCCATCACCATCCCCAAAAATGCCAAGCACCGCCTGGGAAATTCTGAATCAGACTTACTCATAGTCATTGAAATTCAATTTGGTCAACACCTCGATGAAAACGATATTTCCCGGTTTGAGGACCGCTATGGCCGTTGCTGACTCGCTACGAGTGAGGCCAGTAGCTATAATATTTTTCCTTAACCTTTATTTTTTGGGTAGGGAAATTAAAAAATAGTTCTTAATGGAGTTAGAGTCAACCAATCGGTTTGCATAGGCACTGGCCTGATTCTTGAGGAGGAATTGTCCGGCTCGAATTTTGTACCAATACCCTCCAGACCTTCGCGAGGCTTTCACCACATAAAGCCCTTCTACCCCTTTCTTCTTTAGACTCCGAATCATCTTATCCGCTTGTTTAGCAGAAATAACTGCGGCAATTTGAATGGTGTAAACCCGATCTTCCTTTTTTACCTGAGATGATTTTGCTTCAGTTACTGAGGGCGGCGAAGGTAAATCTTGCTTATTTTTTAAAGTCAGCTCACTCAAACTCAGAATCAGGATAATAGAAACTGAAAGAAGCGAAAAACTAATCAATTTTGCTCTAAACGAGAGATACCCAAACCGAATGAATCCTTCAAGAACCTGAAGGAGAATCCATTTGCATCCCATTAAAATTTTTCGAGCCAACCAACGTCCCCAACTTCCTAAAATTTTCATACGGCTTGCAACCAGCCCCATCTCTACTTTCAGACGCTTGAGATCTTGAAGGTCTTCCCGGCGGAACAGCTTAACCCTTTTCATTTTTGAAGTGATTTGGTTTTCTTCTGACTGTCTTTTAATGCCTTCCCGCTGATCAGCATTCATGGCCTCAAATATTTCTCCGCATTTCTGGTGTAATGACGGAGCAACCCCGGAAAGATTGCCTTCAAAATAACTGCGGGCAAGGTGAGTTTTAATTTGCTCTTCCTCTTTAACAGAAAATTTCAACGCAAACAGATAAAACCTTAGAGCTAACTCATCTGTTCTCTTGTGTAATAAGTAAATAGGAAGTGCAAATTGGATAATATCCTCTGAAAGCTCACTCTGATTTTCCAAAGCACTCAAGAAAAGCAGCTCCACTTTTCCAGACCATTGCCCCGCCTTAAGAAATAGACCCGCCAAGTATTGCGTCAGAATAGGGTCATGAATGTCTTCCTGTTGCACCATAATAAGAAGAAGGTCCATTTCCTCTGAGGTGAGCTCCCGACCTTGATTAAGAATAGCGAGGAGAGGCTTACGAAAGCGCGAATCCTTTGGGCTTTGCAAAAAAGCCTGTACATAAATATTTAAAGCCCTTGAGGTCTCATCTCCGATAGATAGCAGGTAATCTGCATACAACAGGACCACGAGAATCCTGTATCGTTTTCCCGTATCAGGTAAAAAATAAGATGAGTAGGAAAAACTCAATAGATTTTCAAACTGGTTTTTAATATTTTCTGGTTCTGACTGAGGATCAACATTCTTAAGAGAATGTAGGGCATTAAAAAATCGCTGGTCACCCACCATGCCATACGCAATGAAACCAAAAAACAAACAGACCAGCACAATGGTCCATTGGATCACCACATCATCGAACACAACGTTAGGAAGCGCCACCTCATGCAGAAAAAATAATACTGTAAAACCCAATCCAAATATGAGGATTAGCGAAATGGCGATTCGGGCCAAATAAAATTTAAGGGTTTGGTACAACATTTTTCTTTTCAGGTATTACGACGTTTTCGGATTTTTTTATAACGACCGGGTCAGGAAGAAGCCCTGTCTCATCGGGTTCCTGTTCGCCCGACAAAACGGCAGGCGGGGAAAGATCCACATCTTCTTTAACCGCAACTTGCAAAGTCTCCAGGGAAAATTCTTGAGCGAGATAACCCGTCTGCACATCTACAGTGGCAAATTTGATTTTTTCTGGAACGGGAAAATTTACCGGGTTTTTCCCTTCCAACACTTTTTGCATAAAATGCACCCATATAGGTGCGGCGGCACTGGCCCCAGTCAAACCTTTTCCCGATTTGGTCTTCATGGATTCATTATTATCAAAGCCCACCCAGACGGAGGCAGAAATATCTTTTGTAAACGCATTAAACCATGCGTCTTTAAAATCGTTAGTCGTTCCCGTTTTACCTGCGGAAGGATGTTTGAAACCCATTTTCCGTACTATCCGGCCAGTCCCTCTTTGAATTACCCCCTGCATCATGTTCAGGAGCGGGAAAAGGGAATCGGGTAAAAATTGTTGCACACCCTGATAGTAATGTTCAAAAAGCCTATTTCCTTGAAAGTCTTCAATGTGCTGAATCAAATAAGGCTCATTATATATTCCAAGATTAGCAATAACGCTATAGGCTGATGCAACTTCATACGCAGAGAGACCGGATGTTCCTAAACCAAGAGAAAGGTTTTTACCTAAAGGGCTTTTAATACCAAATTTTCGTGCCGTACGAATCACTTTCTCCGGACCAACCTCATTAATCAGTTTTGCGGAAATTATATTAATGGATTTCATCAGAGCTTTTTTTAGAATAATATTTCCAGCAAACTCTTCATCAAAATTCTTTGGACTCCAGGGTTCGCTACCGGGAATATCAATGGTCATAGGTTCATCCATCACCACTGTAGCGGGCGAATACCCCAGTTCTTCCATAGCAGTGAAATATACAAATGGCTTGAAGGAGGAACCAGGAAGACGATTATTCGACACCGCTCGATTAAATTGGCTATATGAGTAGTCTCTTCCCCCAAGCATGGCCCGTATGGCGCCACTTTTATTTTCTACCGCTACCAAAGCCGCTTGAAGAGGAGCCGCACCCCGCTTCTTGATAAGCCTATTTTCTAGAGCTTCCAAATGATTCCGAGCACCTTTAAAAGCAAACTCCTGATATCGCGTATCCAAAGTAGTGAGAATTTTTAAGCCACCAAAATGAACAAACTCCTTTCCATAATCCCTCTCCAGTTGTTCAAGAACCTGATCCACGAAATAAAGATTAGGATCCGATTCTACCCGGGGATTCGCCAAATCAATATTTGACTTAAGAGCTGCTTTATTCTCTTCAACAGAAATAAGGCTTTCTGAAACCATTCTGTTTAAAACATATTTTGTTCTTTGCATTGCCCTTTCATAATGAGAGAAGGGATTAGCATTATTGGGAGAATTGGGGAGCCCCGCAAGCAGAGCCGCCTGGAGTAGGGTAAGATCCTTAGCCCGTTTTTTAAAATACACCTGCGCCGCTTCTTCCACACCATAAGCGCCACTACCAAAATATATCTGGTTGCAATAGGCTTCCAGAATCTGATCTTTATTGAAGGTCGCTTCAAGCTGGAAGGCAATCAAAAGCTCCTTGATCTTACGAACCCAGTTTCTCTCAAAAGAAAAAAACAGGTTTTTAGATAGCTGCTGAGTAATCGTACTTCCACCCTGCGCAATCCTCTTTTGGCGAATATTGGTCAAAAACGCACGCACTAACCCCCGATGGTCTATTCCGCTATGGCGATAGAACCGGGAATCTTCAACAGCAATAATGGCTTTTGTGAAAAAAGGTGAAATATCTTCCAAGACTATAGGATGCCTCTCACCAAGAATCTTAATCCGTTCACCATCCGAGGAATAGATTTCTGTAGGAAGACTTAGGTTTATTTGTTGAAGATTTTTAGGTAATTGAGGTAAATCCTGGTTTAGCCAGAAATAAAGGCCGCTCACAATCAGAACTACAACCAGAATTAAAGTTAGCAGTAAAAGATTTAAGGAATGGAGAAAGCGACCGATCAAGGAGTCTCTCCCGGTGAAGATGGAGATTCATCAGAGTTTGAACCTACTAGATCTGCTTTTTCAACTTGGGACATCATGTTATTTGCTAACCCTACTGCCACAGGAATCAAGAGGACCCCCGTGTAGTAATCGGTATCGTACTCAATTCCAAATAGCACATGTTGAGCCGGCTCCCCAGTAGGCGAATCCGAAACTCCCACACGGGTGACATGATAATTTTTTCCTAAAAACCAGCGAGGTTCCGGAAAAACTGCCTTTTGGGTCGTCGCATCCAGAGATTTTAAAACAGGAAGAAATTCGGAGATTGGGAAAATCCGGTTTGAGGGAAACTCCGCATCTTCAAGAGTTCCTCTTTTAACCGTCCGTGTAGCCTGAACCTCATATAAAGTATCTATTGATAAAAACAACTCGTGAAGAGGAATATTTTGACGATCAATGAATTGCAAAGTGATCCAGGGACCGAATCGTTTCAAAAAAACTTTATCCCAGTTTTTTCTCGAATCAAGCTCAACCAGATCGTAGGAAGAAATAATACGCTCTGACCATTGCCCCGGAAAATCATAATAAAGCTGGAGAAATTTTTCTCGTGAAATGATAAGAGGGAACCCAGGAGATAACCCTTCAAACAAATGTTTGAAGGAAGTAATTCCCAAAGCCGTTTCTCTCTGAAGGTTCAAAGAAGAACGAATAGACTTTATTTTGGCTTGCGCAACCAGAGATTGTCGGTCCCGTTCCCACATTCTGCCTAACTGAGGCCTTTTGTGGTTTTGCCACTTTAAGTAATAACCGACACTTTTTTCAAACAGGTTGGTATAGAACTCAAGGAAAAGAAACGCGGAAAGAACAATCAACATGGCTACGCCGTGCCATAATTTTCTGACACCAGCAAATTTCACTTACTATTATCTCACCGTGGTTTTATTAATGCCCTGGGTGAGCATTTTAAGCTTGTCTATCTTTTCTTGCAAAGCTTTTTTATCAAGCTTTTTCCTACCAGGTTTTCGCTTCTGCTTGGGTTGGCGTACTATACTCTGGTTAGATTTTTCGAGGCTATCTTCTTTTTTACTCCTGCCCAGTTGACCTTTCCCTGCTTTATGGGATGATTTATACGAAGCTTTTCCTAATTCTGCGATTTTACCCAAGTTGGATAAACAATCTTTTTGAAATTGGGGAGACATTTTTCTAAAAAGCGTTAACATCTTTCTTTCCGTATCCTCTAAAGTGATCAACTCCTGTCGAGAAGGGTTCTCAAATGTAACCCATCCTTCCTGAAAATCGACGGTACTCACTTCAAGTGAGGTTAAATCCTTATTAATTTTCTGTAGCGGGGCAATATCATTCTTATCAACTTTGGAAGTCAATAATTGTTCCAAAGATATATTTCCCAGCCTGGCAATTTTGACAAGCACCGCGACTGGAGCATCCCTCTCACCCGCTTCATATCTAACGAATGTGCGGAACCCTACCTTAAGAATCCCCGACATGATGGACTGAGTACAACCCAGTTCCTTTCGAATCATCTTTAGATTCTTTGCCAGAATCGACATCCAAACCCTCTAATAATTATAATTTACATCTAAATTCATTATATGCCTAGCATCCCGCTAAAACAATGCCGTACCTAAAGCATTCCAAATAACAGAAAAGCGTAGCCCACGAGATTATCACCAAGCGGATAAACAGGCTAGGAAAAAGACACCCTTCCACATATTTTATAAAACGTACTAGTATCCCTTATTTGCCAAGAGATTATAGCTTGAAGTATTAATTCAATATCATATTAAATTAGGGTCTCAAAAATAAAGCAATTTTTTGACGCTCAACAAACCCCTGTAACTACTTATTATTAAAAGGGAAACACAAGTTCATCGCAAAAAAATAGAATGGCATAGGACTTGCTATTATAGCAATAAACACCTTTTAACTCTTTGGGAGAAACTAATATGGATTCCGATGCTTTTTTAGATCAGGAGTATGAGAACTTAAATGATGCCATTTTGCAGGCTATTTTGCTATCGAAAGATGTGCAGGATATCCTTGTTCGATTTAAAAAGCAGGGACAAATGAATGACAAGGCAGTTTTAAACCTGTTTCTGAGCCTGGAGGAACTTTATCAAATGATAGATGAAAATTCGACAAAAGCAGGCTCCTATAAATTAAAAGCAGAAACTTCAACCTCCGAACATTCTATGGAAGAAAAGACAGAAATATCTTCTCCTAAAGAAGAAACCATCATAGATGGGAAATTATTGACTTCTAATGAAGTCCTTTTTGAAAAATATACTCAGAAAAAATTCGATGAAACCGACTGGATGAAAAAAGCTCGCATCCGATTCTAAAATATTGGTCGGGTAAAACCTGAGGTCTACTTCTGGAAGATTTTTGCATCGCAGGATATATATTTGATCTGTTTGAGAGGAATCACAAAAATTTCCTCTGAGGTCGTCACCTCAAAAAGTTCTAGGTCATCACTGAAGCCATGCTTTAGTGTTGTGTCAAGAATTAGTTCCTGATTATCCACGAAAACTATTTTGAGCTGATACTGCATTCTTATACCCTTTCTATTTTTTTAACCACGCTGTAAATATCTGCCACTCCTCATTTTTTCTGGAACTAGTTGGGGTGGGCAACACATTCAAACTTTTTGGAAAGAGGATTCAGCAAATAATCCTCCACATAATTTTTTAAATACCCCTTTTCATACAGTTTTTTATTGGATAGATTGGAGTTCACCCGATTGAGGACTTTAAAACGCACCCGAGGAAACTGCTCCTTAAATTCATCAAAAGAAACCCCTGAAATATCCCTCTCATCATTGGAAGATTTTTCCATAATCACCCGGGGAAGATGTACAACCTTTTGAGTACTAATTCTTTTAGCCACATCGCTGAAAGTGAGCAATGTAGTGCAATCAGAGTCCCCTCCCAGAGTTTCGTTAGGGACATAAAGAAAACGAGCCCTGCCCTGGCGGAACATTTTCAGAACACGATAAACATTGCCCGCCATTACGATCCAGTCCTTTTTATCCAATTCGCACGCATCAAAAGTTTTGATAATTTTATTTCTATTTAGAAAAGCCGTGATATCTGATTCAGTATGAATCATCTGGATATTAGGAAGGTTCATATTATAAATCTTATGAGCCTCATCGGGAAGAAACTGTTTACCCTGCCGCATCAATGCTGTAGTGGTCTCATCAATGTATTTCAACGGTGTCAGGCATCCCATCCACAACAAACAGTTTTTATTAATTTTAGAAATTGTTTGCGCATCTTCTGACATAGTATTCGGACCAAAAGAATAAAAATTAGCGGAGGTCACAGCCGGTCCATCCAGAACCTCTAAAACCTGGCTAACAGAAGGCCCTTTAGGCATTAATTGTTTTCGATAGGAACCCAGCGTGATCACCGAAAGTTCAAAATTAATACGCCCGGGATATTTTTCAGACAGACGGTTGATCCTTGCTGGATCAAAATAACCCACCGAGAACATGATAATATTTTTATCCGTTTTATCGAGAAATTCCTCAATCCAGTCCATGGCCTTAGGGTGCAAGGCGAGATCTGTCCATTCCATATATTCGTTACCGCCCAAAACCCACGACTCGGTCTCCCGGGTCGGGAAAGTCTGGATCTCACTTAAAATAAACTCCCAATCCTCTTGCGTAGTAAGAGGCATATCAAAAGTCTGGCGGTAACTGAGATCCATCTCATAACAAAATGCGCATTTGACCGGACAGGTTTTCCCCAGACTTATAGGAATTTTGTGGTCCTTAATCTCTTTTCGCAAGACTTCCCGGAGAAACTCCTGGTTTTGAACACTCATTGCCATTCCTTAAAAGCATTCATTAAAGAATCATCCACTGGCACTTCCTGCCTCTGACCATCTTCCAGCCCCTGGATAAGCTTGTTAAGATGTACTGCCGCGCATCCCATATAGGCGATACTTTCCTGCTGAAGTTTGTAGCTACCTGACTTCAGCTTTACCCCTAGCTCCTCAACATGTTTTGAGTCAAAAGGGTGAGTCATTGCAGTTTTTTTGAATTCCTCAATAGACTCTTTGAAACTTTTCTTTTCGTGTAAATTGATACCGTTTTTCAAGCTCTCCTGAGCACTTCGAACTTCTTCTACTGATATGGGATTGTCTTCTGCCATGGACTCCTCTCTCATTGATACTTAAACAAAAGATGCAAGATGTGGATTTGGAGAATTAAACAAAATTGACCCCTTATACCAAACCGCAACATTTTTGCATCGCACTGATGCTACCGGAAAACCTGCAAGCATACGCGAATTATTAACTTTAGAAATGGGTCTATTGTAGCATTGACTTAACATGAGCTGTCAAGCGATTAGCCTGGGACACTTGCAAGGAAGGGAAGGAAAACAGAAAAAGGCGAGGAACCAAATTGTTCCCCGCCTAAAAACATACCTATCTCCGGCAGGCATAGGCCGACAATAACTGCCGCCCACACTCAAGCGCGAGAAAGAGTTATTGTTCTCTGTCTGTGGAAAAACTCCACATCAGATTAATGTTTCTTTTCAACACCCTCAGGTGCGTACTGGTGACCTTCGCCATTAAACTTTGATTCCATCGAACAAGAAGACAAAACCAACACCAGTGAAACCCAAATAAATGAAGCTACCAACTTTTTCATCCAGCCCTCTCCTCTCAAAAGGTTTCGGTTTCCTACCAGTACTCAGGGGAAACCGTTTTTGGAATAAGCTTTTTATCAATATTTAGACAACATTTCAATCATTTTCTGGCATTTTATCCTACAATAGGCACTATTAGGGTCTTTAATTTAAATCATAAATCCCAAGGCGTTACCCTGACTTCCACTTCTGACATTGATATTTCAACCCTTGAGCAAGAATTTGCCGCAGCCAGAATCGGCTGCTCTCTAAAGATTCTTTCTCAAATCGACTCCACCAATGAGGAAATCAAGCGGAATTTGGCTGAAAACCTCCCGGAAGGCGCAGTCGTTATTGCAGGTCTCCAAACTCATGGAAAGGGACGGCAGGGGCGGTCATGGCATTCTGAACCGGGATCTGGACTTTACCTTTCAGTTCTTTTAAAACCCAGCTTTCCCACCGAAAACCTGGCCTGCATCACATTGATGGCAGGGGTCGCAGCCGCATCCACCCTCAAGCATTATGCACCCGTAAAGCTCAAATGGCCGAATGACATATTATTAAACGGTAAAAAGCTCGCAGGAATATTATGCGAATGTGTCCCCGGTGCTACTCCAGCAGTTATCGTGGGGATAGGAATCAATCTCAACCATACCCACTTTCCCAAAGAAATTCAGGGAAAAGCAACCTCTCTGAAGTTGGAAACCGGGATAACTTTGGACCGCACGAATCTTATCCTCAATCTTCTTAAGAGCCTTGATACCGAGTATGAAGCAATTTTGCAGGGAAAAATTGAAAACCTGATCTGTAAATGGACTGACCAGTCTGATATGTTCGGCCAAACCGTGACTGTCTATCAAAAAGGTAAAAACCTGGTGGGTAAAGCTCTAGGACTCAATTCTCAAGGCAAACTGATCCTCCAAACTCCTGAGGGAGAACAACGGCTTTTGGATTCCGGCGAAGTCAGCTTCAACCCAATTTAAGTTACTTCTATATGCTACGAGGCAGAAACTTTGAATTCTCAGCAAACATTTTCTCAGCCTCCCGAATAGAGAAATAGGAGTAACTATATAATTCATAAGAAGATATTACAAAAGACTTGACCTCTCTAATCCACTGTATTTATCATATAGGTAGAAAAACTATCCACAATTAAGCAAACAAAATTTCTACAATTTATTTTAATTGAGTCCTTTCGATATAAATCTAAAGTACAGATAATGAAAAATATTATATTCATAATTCTATCCTTGCTAATTTTGCCGGGCAGTTCCTCTTTCGCGAAGGAAACCAGCCTAAAGTCTGGGCAAGTCTTAGCGTTAACTCCAGCGGAAAATGCTTGGCTTCAAGATCATCCTGAAATAAGGCTATCACCCGATCCGGATTTTCTTCCCATAGAATATATCGATGCAAAGGGAAAATATACTGGCATTGCCGCTGATTATGTTGCTCTAGTGGAGAAAAAACTTGGTATAAAATTCAAAATCCTAAAATATAAAAACTGGGACGAAGTCATAAAGAAGGCCAAGTCACGAGAATCCGATATGTTTGGAGCCGCCACTCCCACCCCGCAACGACTGGAGTACATGCTATTTACTCAGCCCTTTGTAGAACTCCCGGCAGTAATCATTGTTAGAAAAAATATAGAAGAGTCTCTTTCCTTAAAAGATCTTAAAGGAATGAAAGTGGCAGTTATTTCCGGCTATGGGATTCATGACCACCTTTTGGAAAACAACCATGGAATTGAATTAGATGTTGTGCCGGATATTTCCACCGGTCTGAAAAAAGTATCCTTTGGCATGGTGGATGCCATGATCGCGAATATTGCCTTGGCTACTTACTATATAGAGAAGGATGGAATCAGCAACCTCCGGGTAGTAGGAGAATCCGGTTACGTTTATAAATTGGGGTTTGCTACACGAAACGATTGGCCTGAACTAAACAAAATTCTGCAAAAAGGCATCGACCAGATTGACTTTAAAGAAACAACCGAAATATACAGAAAATGGGTCGGCTTGAAAACAGTTCCTTCTTTGACCTTCAAAGATGTTGTGATTCCTGTTATCGGCATTTTGGGGCTGTTCGCAATTATAGCAATTATCATTTCAAATCGCGTTCTTAAAAAACAGGTTCTAAAAAGAACGGAGGATCTAAACACAGAATTGGAAAAACGCAAAGCCACGGAAGAAGAGCTTAAGGATTCATATCAACTGCTAAATATCATTCGTAAATCCCAGTCAGAATATATTCTTGAAAAGGAATCCAAACCTGTTTTTGAGCATTTGCTGCGCGACATTCTTGACCTGACCAAAAGTGAATTCGGCTTTATTGGAAGAATTCTATATAGAGAAGGAAATGTCCCCTATCTCAAAACCTTTTCCATTTCAAACATCAGTTGGAATGAGGAATCAAAAAAGCTTTATGAAGCTTCTTTAGAAACCGGTTTCGAGTTTAATAATCTGGACACCCTTTTTGGAGCTGTCATCAAAACCGGGAATTTCGTAAATTCAAATGATCCCAAAAATGATCCCAGAAGTTACGGCCTTCCTCCTGGCCATCCCCCTCTTAAGTCGTTTCTAGGTTTACCTTTTTACAAAGGAGACAAGTTGCTAGGAATGGTGGGCATTGCCAACCGTCCCGAGGGATATGAAAATTCTTTAGTAGATTATCTGCAACCTTTTTTAACAAACTGCTCGCAGATCCTTTCGGCCATCGACATTGACGAATGGAGAAAAACCGCAGAGTTGGAGCTGACCCGCGCCAAGGAAGACGCAGAATCTGCTAATCAAGCCAAGACTGAGTTTTTGTCCAGAATGAGTCATGAACTTCGCACACCCTTAAACGCAATACTGGGGTTTGGTCAGTTACTGGCATTTAGCGATGAAAATCTATCCGAAATTCAAAAAAGCAATACAGATCGGATACTGAATGCAGGCCATCACCTGCTAAACCTTGTCAACGATGTCTTAGATCTTTCAAGAATAGAAGCAGGAATGCTTGAGGTCAAAACTGAGAGTTTCTCCCTTAAGAAAACTTTGGATGAAGCTATTGCGTTGGTACGACCTAATGCAGAAAAAGCTGGGATACAAATAACTGTTACCCCACACAACGAACGAGATATATTTGTTCTTGCAGACAAAGTAAGATTGCTACAAGTATTGCTAAACATATTGACTAACTCTATTAAATATAACAAAGAGTCAGGAACGGTCCAAATAGATTGGGAATTAACGGGTAAAGAAAAAGTTCGAATCCATGTGAAAGATACTGGCATGGGAATTCCGCAGGAGATGATAAATGATATATTCGCCCCTTTCAAAAGATTGGACAGGGATAAAATCAAAATTCAAGGGACTGGCATTGGCCTTTCCATCACAAAACAACTCCTGGACATTATGAAGGGATTAATTTCCGTAGAAAGCACATTAGGTGAAGGTAGCTGCTTCACCATTGAGCTTTCTGAAGGGCAAAACCTTCCTGATAAACAAAAAACTACAGTTGCAGCAGAACTCCCGAAAGCACCTGATGAGCCGAACTCCAGTCTTAGTAATAACGATTTTCAAAAAGTAAAACTTTCCCAAGAGTTTCTCAGTCAATTTAAAGAAGCGGTGAAATTAAACAGGATTTCCCGGGTTGAAATTTTTTCGAATGATTTAATCCAAATGGGAGGTAATGAAGAAATTCTTGGGAATCAAATTAAAGCTAAGTTAGAGGCCTTTGAGATGGATGATATCCTTACAATATTAAATCAGGTTCCGAATGAATAATGCAGACACACTTGGCGAAATAATTCTATTAGTGGATGACAACTTCACCAATATCGAGTTATTAAAAACTCTTCTGCAAAAAGATGGCTATGAAATAGCTTACGCTCCAAATGGAGAAGATGCATTAAAAGTGGTGCCAAAACTAAAGCCAAATTTAATTCTCCTGGATATTATGATGCCGGGTATTGATGGGTTTGAAACTTGCAAAAAGTTAAAGGACAATGAACAGTTCCGGGATATTCCGGTTATTTTCATATCGGCTAAATCAACGCCTAAAGATATTGTTAGAGGATTTGAAGTTGGAGGTGTGGATTATATTACAAAACCCTTTAATTTAAAGGAGGTTTTGGCAAGAGTACGGACGCAATTGCAATTGCAGAGTTTGATGATACAAAAAGAAAAATCAGAAGAAAAAGCCAAGGCCTTTGCGCAGGAGCTGGAGCGGAGCAACAGGGCTCTTGAAGAATTCGCCCACCTTGCCTCACACGATTTACAGGCCCCTCTACGAAAAATTATAACCTTTGGAGATCGGCTGAAAGAACAATCCCCAAATTTAGATGACAAAGGTAAAGATTATTTAGACCGTATGCAAAAAGCCTCAGTTCGGATGAAAAACTTTATTGACGATCTTCTGGATTTTTCCAGTGTCACATCAATTCCCAAACCATATAAATTGGTAGACTTGGGTAAAATAGCCCATCGGGTTTGTGAAGACTTGGATTTGCAGATAAAAACTAACAACACGACCATTAAGATTGAAAAATTACCCTCCCTCGAATTAGACTCCGCCCAGTTTTCCACTGTTTTTCAAAACTTGATTTCCAACGCAATTAAATACCATCGCAAAGGTGTGGCCCCTGTCATCAGCTTGACCAGTTCCTATGATGCTGAAGAAAAATCATGGAATATTAAAGTTTCGGATAATGGGATTGGGGTCGAAGAAAAATATTTCGAGCGTATTTTCAAACTATTCCAACGATTGCATGGCAAAAGCTCTTACGAAGGAACCGGAATCGGCCTGGCCATTTGCCAAAAAATCGTAAACAATCATGGTGGTGAAATCACCTTAGAAAGTAAAATTGATGAAGGAAGTTCATTCATCATCCACCTTCCAGATAAATTACAAACTTAGAATACGCTCATATAACATCTTTAGTATAACTAGCTTCAGAATCAATGCTGTGCGCGCTCAACATTATGTGCACTTCCGCAAAACATGAGCCTGTTTTTTTTAGAACAACTCAATCAAAACCCATTCTCAAGCACTACTTCATCAAGCGGTAACTGACCCGGCTTTGGCCACGGATCTTTGGTTCCCTTGCCAATGGCCACCATCGGACCCATCGCATGATCTTCCGGCAGGTTAATCAGCTCTGCAACCTTTTCAATGTCGAATCCGATCATAGGGCACGAGTCATAACCCATCGACTTTGCTGCCAGCATCAGGGTTTGCATCGCCATACCTATCGACCGTTGGGCTTCGTCACGCTGTAACCATTCACGACCCTCATGGAAAGGCGCCATCCAATTCACCAGCAGGTCCGCAACATCTTTCGGAGCATTTTTCCAATAGCGCTCAGGGTTTTTCTTCCACGCATTGGTATCAGCTGTCATGATGATGAGCAGGGAAGCGTCCGTCATTTGAGCCTGGTCGTTGCCATATTCTTTGCGAATTTTTTGACGAAGATCAGGATCGCGCATAATCACAAATCGCCAGTGCTGTATATTAAAGCTGGTCGGGGCCTGAATTGCGGCTTCCAAAAGCTTGGTCTCTTCTTCGGGCGAGAGTTTGTGTTGGCTATCAAACTGCTTGATGGAGCGGCGCTGATATATAGCGTCAAACATGTCCATGGAGATTCTCCTTAAAGTGAAATTCAAATTAGTGATTATGAAACACTTTGGATGTGATTGTCCATGCGCCGTTATCCTTTAACAGCGTGAACTGATCCGTAAAGCGGTGGCCGAGCCAACCTGTGACCTCGACCCGCGCGGTAGCAACGGTTTCCGCAGTATCTATATTGGCGATTTTAGCTTCCAGACCCAAGGCAGCCGGGTTTTCGGTAACCCAGTTGAATAGATTCTGGATCGGTCCAGCAAACAGGCTACCACCAATAAATCCGTGTATGGTGGCGTTTTCGTGGAACGCGTGTTTCATGATCGCCACATCACCCTTTCTCCCACCTTCAGCATAAGTCTGGATTATGGATGATATAGCTTTAATATCCTCTTGGTTGCCTGAGGACTTTGACACTGCAGTGTCCAGGCTTTTGTTAAAGTTCATCGTTTTGTTCCCTTTGAATATTACATCATTAGTAAAATTTTAAAATGAATTACCATCTGCCGTGAAAGTGGGTGTCCGTTCACCCTTCCAGTATCGGGCGACATCCACCGCATCAATGACCAGCGAAAGGCTGTCGAGCACGACCACGGCAAGCAACCAATAATAAAAACCCCCACTTTCAGCGGCCTGACCCAAGCGCGAGTAAAGCCAGGGAACGGTAAACAGCCAGGGGATATGGCCCACACCCAGGAGCCTTACGAATCCATATTTTGAATACAGGGTTATCATGAGGGTCAGGCTGAGTATGACTCCGGCAAGAACCACCGCTGCTTCCAGTGTACCGAAGAAGAACCAGGGTAATACCAGGTTTGCCAATACCAGCAGAATCGTCCATCCCAACCAGGGTTTTGGCATGGCGAGAAGGGCTCTGTTAAATCCAATAAATATTTTAATCATGGGTCCTCCCTTATATTAATGTGACCGAATCATCTCACGGTGCAGATTCAGGCAGCCTTGATATTCATGGCTGCCTGGATGTCGGCGAGTGGAAATATTTGTCCTGAACCGGCCCAACCTCCTTCTTTTAGCTCATGGAGCATGGTCCAATGATTGAGTCTTCTTTCGAATGGACCCACTAGGTCGTCCACAATCTGACCGATTTCCTCTACGAGTGATTTCCGCGTTGAGTCATAGAGAGCTCCCTCAGGGGTTGTCACTGCGATAACTAAAGGAGGCTTGTTCAAACGTTCACCACCGATATAACAAGTCCCCTTGGGTTTTTCATCGTAATAGGCCCAGACTAAGGATTGTGCGCCAGGATCATTGACGTGTGCTCCTTCCGATTTTAGTACGGCATTCGATAACCGGGACATCAACGTATCCTGGTCCTTCTTGTTCAATGTGCCTTGTGAGGCTGTGACATGAATTAATGGCATGATCTTACTCCTCGATTTTTTAAAATTGTTATTAATTGGTTTCAATGAGTTCCTGATCTAAATTGGCCAGGCCTTTTTGGATTTCTTCTTTTGTATAACGAGGCGTTATATGTTGTGGACAATTCCAATCGAAGGCATGGACTTTGAAAATAAAAATTCGCTCCACAGTGGCTTCGTAATCTGGCATCTCAAATTTTTCCAGCAGTTCAGGATGGTCTGCGGCGTGAAGCACTTCCGCCTCTGCCCAAATTTTTAATCTTTGTTGCTGGATATAATCCATAAGAAACAGGACGGTCTTCTTAGTGGCGTTAAAATTTCCTGTGCTGATGTATTGCCCATTGCCCCGAAAATCAGCAAACCCAATTGTGTTTTCATCAATGACTTTTAAAAATCCTTTAGGTCCACCACGAAACTGCATATAAGGCCAGCCGTCTTCACTCACCGAAGACATATAAAAACTATCCCTGTTTTTGATATACCCTTTTTCCTGCCAGGTGAGCTTGTTGCGAAACTCAGTTTTGCTTTCCATCTTTTGATAAGGAGCCCGGGTGCCATATTGTTCCTGAACTTTTCGGACGCTGTCGTTGAACGCGAATTCCATAAAATGTTTAGCCATGATCGGGTTTCCTTTATATTGAAAGGGTGCCCCCATAAAGCGGGGGGCTTATTTTTTATTAGAATGTGAGAACGTTAAATCCTTCTTCCTGCAGCTGGCTAAAACTTGGCAGTCCAGTTGTTTTGGGAACGGAGTTGTCTTTGATCAGGTCATAGCCTGAGGTATTCGCTCCAAAAACATCGGCGCAGGCGCAGGAAATTCCCTGAATCTTGTCCGACACGGCTTCAAACAATTCATGGGCAGGATGATCTTCCGCTTCCAGAACTTCCGGCCATCTCGTGCCAGCCCCCTGAAAAAATATAGAGACCTCTTTGCCAGCATTCTTGAAGTCGTAGGCAGCAGCCAAGGCGTTGAAGACGCGTCCTAAAGATTCTTCTGATCCATTTTTTGGGTCTGACATGATTGCGATTGCAGTTTTCATTTTTGTTTTCCTCAGTTTTCTGGTTTTTAATTTTTGCCAGGTTTCATGCCGGCTTATACAGCTTGTATAGAGCAGATTCCGTGCCAAAAACAAATCATCCCCGTAACTCCTTATATTTAATAATATTAACAATATTCTTGAAGGTGGAATTTAGTAGCGAATTTTCGCTATTAACGAAATTAAGTTAATTAAATATAAATTTTAGCGATTTTTCGTGGATATATAGAGCCCGTGGGAATATACTGCGGAGATGAAACCGAAATCAAAGAGCAGACCCGAACCTTCAGAACTAAAAGGAGCCCTTCACCTTAATAAATTGATTCTGGAATCAGCAGGTGAGGGAATCTACGGCATTGATGCTGAAGGCATGACAACCTTTATCAATCCAGCCGCAGAAAAGATGACCGGATACTCGGCCGGGGAAATGATAGGAAACTGCCAGCATAAACTGGTTCACCATTCAAGGCCGGATGGTACCCCCTACCCTCAGGAGGAGTGCCCCATTTACGCCGCATTCAGGAGGGGAAAAGTATTCCAAACCTCTGAAGAAGTTTTTTGGCGAAAAGATGGAACTTCCTTTCCGGTGGAGTATGTCAGCACTCCCATTCGTGAAAACATGAAATTGCTGGGAGCCGTGGTGGTCTTTAGAGATTTAACCGAACGAAAGCAAACCGAAAAAGAAATCCAGCATTTACGTCATCAATTAGAATTGGAAAATGCTTATCTCCATGAAGAAGTGCTGAAATCCTATGGAGAAATTATTGGGAGCGGCCCGGCATTGGAAACCATTTTGAGACAAATTGAAATGGTGGGTCCCACTGATGCGAGCGTTCTCATAACCGGCGAGTCGGGGACCGGCAAGGAACTTGTCGCTCGAGAGATCCATAACCGAAGTTTGCGTAGCAAGCGAACCATGATCAAAGTCAATTGCGCCTCCATCCCTAAGGAACTCTATGAAAGCGAATTTTTTGGCCATGTGAAAGGCGCATTTACCGGCGCCATAAAAGACCGGGCAGGACGATTCCAGCTCGCGGATGGGGGAACTTTGTTCCTCGACGAGATTGGGGAAGTACCTTTGGATCTTCAAAGCAAACTTTTGCGTGTTTTACAGGAAGGAACGTTTGAAAGAATTGGTGATGAAAAAACTCTTCGCGCAGATGTGCGGATCATTGCTGCGACCAACCGACCCTTGAAGGAAGAGGTGGAAGCCAAAAATTTCCGTCAGGACCTTTACTACCGTCTGAATGTTTTTCCGATAGAAGTTCCTCCATTACGTAACAGAAAAGAAGACATTCCGATGTTGACCTCAAGCTTTATTAAACTGGCTTCGAAAAAGTTAAACCTTCCTTCCCCTAAATTGACTCGGGCAAACATGATTGAACTGCAAGCTTACGATTGGCCGGGCAACGTGCGGGAGTTACAGAATGTCATCGAGCGAGCGGTAATAACGTCTCAATCCGGCAAGGTTTCTTTCCAGTTATCCAAGGGAGATAACAAGCAGAAACTCTCAAAAGCCAATCAAACTCAACCTGATGCGAAAATTAGCATACTCACGCAGAAAGAAATGAGTTTACGTGATCAGGAAAATATTTTACTTGCCTTAAACCAGTGTAACTGGAAGATCACAGGGTCTGATGGGGCCGCAGAGCAATTGGGAATAAAGCCCACCACCTTACACTCGAAAATTAAAAAGATGGGTCTTAAAAAATCAAATTAGCCTGGCTCGAATGGCCTTCAAATAATCATCCCTGCAAAATTCACCTGCAAAGTTCAAAGTAATAGACAACTCCTCCAAAGCATATGGTGGTAGGTTTCTGCATGGATCTTTTGTTTTGCAAAAAGCTTGTTTTTGTATAGTATGAGATATCGATTGAAGAGCATCACCAAGACAACTGAAGGAGAAAATAAATTTATGGCCGAACATAATTTAGGGGATAGCCATCAGGTTTTCGATGGAGAAGGCAAAACATTTACCATCAACGACAAGCACGTAGCCATATTCAATATTAACGGTGACCTTTTTGCATTTGAGGATGCCTGCAAACATATGGGAGGATCCCTGGGTAAAGGTAAGTTGGAGGGGAATCTGGTAGCCTGCCCGAATCACGGCTGGCAATATGATGTCACCAACGGCAAATGTGTTACCGAGAACGAATGTGAATCAGGATGTCGAGTAGATACCTTTCCTGTAAAAACAGAGAACAACGAAATAATTCTAAGCTTACCTGAATAAGTATTTCTTTGTTTTAGGGGCGCAAAAGGTGAATCAGGTTTCCAGCGGCATAGGCGCGAACAACTTCCAGGGAATCCTGCAGCAACTCCATGAGTATTGGGAAAGCTTCCGGCCCTCCCATCATCCCCACAGCCCGCACTGATGCAGTACGAACCCGAGAGTGCTTATCCTTCAGTGCTAGCTTCAGAATACGTTCCCGTTCAGGGATAGATATTTCTCCTAATACCCGTGCCATAGCACTACGCACTCCAAAGTCCGGGTGTTGCAACAGCTCTTCAAACACAATCTGGCAGGAACTGGAACCCATACGGTATAGCGCGACGGCCGCTGAGAGTTTCACCATCCCATCTTTGTCTGCGCATAAAGGAATTAAATCTGGCTCCGCCTCTTTAAGATTACCCATCGCCAACGCCGCTGCGTATCGGACAGATGAATTATCATGCTGAATCAATTCCCTGAGCTTGGGTAACATATCCGGGGTGGTCATGCCTTCCACCGCCTTAAGGCTGTAAAAAACCATTTCAGGTTCCGTGTGGTCAAACAACTTTGCCAAATGCGGCAAAACTTCCTGAGTACCTATCTTGCCAAGATATCCGATAGCCTGATACCTACGATCAGGAACAGGATGAGTGAGCGGTTCCAGTACATCCTCGAGATATTTCCCCTCTCCATGTTTGACAAGTCCTGATGAAGCTGCCATACGCACTGGAACATCGTAGGACTTCAAAAATTTTCTTACTTCATCAATCTCTCTTCCTTCATCACCAAGTATCTCCACCGCCGCACTACGAACCCATATGTCTGTATCATCCGTCATTCTACGCGCCGCTTTCAAAGCTTCGGATGGAGATACCCGCAATAATCCTTGCAGAGCGAACAAACGCGCCGTTGGATAAACATCTTCCGTTGCCTTATTGAGCAAAGGAATCAACTCCGGGTCGTGGGACTCACCTGCCGCTCGAGCTGCCGCGGCCCGCAAAAAAGCTCGTTCACTTTGATAAATAGTTTGCAAAACAGCCAGACTGGTCTCACGAATTTTCTTAACCACTGCATCCGGTCGGGAGCCAGAAAATCCCACTTCAGGAACAACCATCATTACCAGCAAAAAACCAATTATCCGAACTATCATTTTAGAGGCACCTCAGCCAGCCCCGAATATCTTGCGGCCAAGGTCCGATAATGCTCCGCATCCTGACTTTTTCCCCGCTTATCGTAACCGATAACAAGAACCCTGCATTTTTCAATCAACATCGCCACCACTCCATCCCTTTGTTCTTCTTTCAACTGGTTTTCTTTCAACAGTTTTTCCAATGCATAGACCCGCCAGCGATCCATGCCCCAGTATTTGCGCGACAACTGGTCCTCATGCCCTCCGCGTTTGACAATTAATTTCTCTTCAATGAAATGGAAGGGGTAATGTTTAGCGATGCGCAACCACAAATCATAATCCTCACAAACTGGCATGGACTCATCGAATCCACCTAACTCTCTCAGCAACTGAGCCCGCAGCAATACCGAAGACGGACTGACAATGCACAACGGTAGACAATAGGGGAAAATATCTCTGGAATACTTCCTGTGCTTGTTCATCGGGTTCACCCGCACTCCATTACGTATCCAAACTTCATCCGTGTAAACCGCCTGGCAATCAGGGTGCTTCTCTATCCATTTTATCTGAGCTTCCAGTTTTCCCTTTTCCCACAAATCATCCGAATCGAGAAACGCAATCCAATCTCCTCGCGCCTGCTCTAATCCCCGGTTACGAGCAAAGGAGACTCCCCGGTTTTTCTCCAGACAAATCATCTGGGTGCCCGGGAACTTGCGTACAATCTCAAGGGTATTGTCGGTAGACCCATCATCCACCACAATTAACTCAAGATTAGTAAAGCTTTGATCCAATACTGAGCAAATCGACTCGGCCAAACAATAGCCGCGGTTGAAAGTGGGAATGATAATAGAGACCAGAGGTTTAGACATTGTATTTTTTACCCTTTTCGGGGCCGCAATTTTAATTCGCCAAAATCACTATCCGGAAATTTTGTGGCAAAATTTAGAGGTATGTAGACCAAACAGACTGAAAACAGCCCTAAGTTCAATAAGGTACGCAAATGCAAGCATATCACAACCCTAAGCCTAGACATAAATGCCTTGACAAAACAGCAAAATTCTCCTAAAAATGAGTGCTTTCTACAGAGTAACAGATTTAAAAACAGACTACTAGCCAGGCATATCCTGATGGAGCAGCAGTTGGGAGGCCAGAGTGTGGTAGCGCAGTTTGATATTCAGGATTATTATGGAATTCAGGGACGTCACGCAGGATTTAAAAAGCGACCTCGCCAGGGTTGAGAAGGCGATCAATCAAAACTATAAATCAGATGTTCCCCTGATTCCAGGAATCAGCGCCTATCTGATGAGTTGTGGAGGCAAACGTATCCGCCCCATGCTCACCCTTCTCGGAGCAAAACTCTGTGGGCGCGAAACCGACGACACGATCGTTAAACATGGCTGTGTGGTTGAATACATTCATGCCGCCACTCTGCTTCACGATGATGTGGTCGATGAGACCACTGTCCGGCGCGGCAAAGAAACCGTCAACGCTAAATGGGGAAGCGATGCCAGCATTTTGGTCGGCGACTTCCTCATCTCGCGCGCAATTTTGATCCTTGCAGAAGACTGCGAACGTAAAATCATCCATGCCGTAACCGAAGCCACGAAAATTCTTGTCGAAGGCGGCATTCACGAATACACCGAAGCCCGTAACATCAACGTTACCGAAAAACATATACTCGATATCATCCACCGTAAAACCGCGTCCATGATTTCTGTCAGCGCAAGGCTCGGGGGATTGCTCGCCAACGCTACTGAAGAACAGGAAACCGCTATCATCTCCTTTGGAGATGATTTCGGCATGGCTTTCCAGTTGATGGATGACGCGCTTGATTACGACGCCGATGAAGCCGTACTGGGTAAACCTCCAGGAACCGATTTCAAAGAAGGACATGTCACCCTACCTCTGCATCATCTATATAACCATGCAGATCGGTCGCTGAAAAAAGAGATCGAAGCCTTCATCAAAAATGAAAACATCACCGAAAAAGATTTGCAGTATGTCGTTGAGCATATGCATAAACTAAAGTCCATCGACTACACTTTGAACCTCGCTCGCTTCTACATCGACCGGGCCAAATCCCATCTCAGAAAAGCCGATTTTCCGTCTCCGCAATATATCGAATACTTTGATGCTGTGGCAGATTATATCTATAGCCGACATGCCGTCACCCCTTAACCAGGAAAGCAAAGTAGTGGTGACGCTTAGTGACCACCAAGGGCCTGGACTGTGAAACAAGTCTCATAAAATTTTAAGGGAATACCATGCCTGCCCATCCCCTGGTGTCTCTTGCCATCCGCTCAATCAAACACCAACTCGAAAACGGCCGTTCCCTGCCCTGCCCCGATCCTTTGCCAGAAGAGTTGAAAATCCAGGCTGGAACTTTTGTCTCCATTAAAAAGAACAGATTGTTAAGAGGTTGCATAGGCACCATTCAGCCGAAATACGCCAATCTCGCCGAAGAAGTCATCCAGAACGCTATCAAAGCGGCTAACGAAGACCCTCGCTTTCCTCCAATAGAAATGAAAGAACTCGACCAACTCACCATCTCGGTCGACATATTGACTCCACCGGAAAAAATTGCAGACACGGCATCACTGGATGTGAAACGCTATGGGATGATCGTACGGTTCAAAGGCCAGCAAGGATTACTCCTCCCAAATTTAGAAAATATCAAATCGGTAGATCAGCAACTGAAAATCTGTCTCAAAAAAGGCGGGATAAAAGAAACCGAACCCTACGAACTGTTCCGCTTCGAAGTCAAAAGATTCCACTAACCGCTGGGTAAGCGGATAGCAATGGCTACTCCAGCGAGCAATAGCTAACGTAGCTCCACGAGCCCTACTCGTTTCCTCTATGGGCCAGAAGGAAAAGCTTTTCATACACAAAAAGATATGTTAAATAAATTCTTGTGAGCTATTTGCAGAAAAAAATTATTCTTCCTCTTGTAGATTTATTAAAACAGGGGATGGATCCTTCCAGCCTTTCTTTAGCATTAACTTCTGGTGCCCTAATCGGTATCTTTCCGGTATTAGGAATCGCGACGGTTGTGTGCGGAGGTGTTGCGGTGTTTTTTCGCCTGAATCATCCCGCGATTCAATTGGCTAATTACATTGTTTTCCCAATGCAAATAGTTCTATTTTTCCCCTTCCTGACAATAGGGGAAGCCGTGACCGGGAACTCCCTGGACGAGATTTCACAAACAAAGTTAGCTGAGACCTTCAACCTCGGTTTTCTGCCTGCGGTGCAAGAACTAACCCAGTATTTTATGCTTGCTTCTCTGGGATGGTTCCTTGCTCTTATACCCTTGTTCGGAATCTTATACTTTTCCCTGAAACACCTAATTTCTATCCGGCTAAATCCCTAATAAAATTATTGTCATGCAGGATCTGTAATTTATTGCAACCCCATCATCTAAGGGTTAGAACGATGGCCTCTTCAGAGGTCTACATTTTGATTTCTAATAATTGACTTCGGGCGATCAATAACGATCCGAGAAATTCTTTTTTGACATCTTTTTCCTCAACCATTTCCTGCGGCACACTCCACAGACCTAAAACACTAACCAGATAGGACATGTTAGTAGCAAGGGAAAACAGACTGGATTGAGGATTGACCTTGAGGGTGAACTCTATTTCGGTCAGCGATCGTGGTCCTGTTCGCCGGGAAAAAATATATCGTTTTTTCTCATCATCTAAATCACCATCATAAATTTCAGCAAAAGGTTTGCCAATCAATTCTTTCACCTCATACCCCAGAGTCCTGATAGACTCATTGACGAAATCTATGTTTCCATTTGGATTGACTTGAAAAACCAGATCGGATACCGAGTCCACAATTCGACGAAGCTTTTCTTCACTCTGCTTCAATTCCAGGTAGCCGGTATTAAGCGCTTCAGTATCTTCCCGATTTCTTTCAGACAGGGTTTTGGAAATATCCCAGATTATTTTAGGGTTGGAACCTAAAAAACTATTAAAAACATCCTTATCGATTTCCAGTAATACCGAATCGTTAATTGCTCTGATGCCGGTAGAGCGGGGTTTGGATTCCAACAGGGACATTTCACCAAAAAAGTCACCAACCCCCCGGTATGCGATGTGCCTATGTTTCTTATACACTTCCACTGTTCCAGCAAGAATTATAAACATGCTTTCCTTAAATGAGTTTTCCTCAAAAAGGATTTCCCCGGTTTTTAATGAAATACTCTCGCAGGAACTCAGGAGATACCACAGGCTATCCTCTTGAAGGAGTTTACTGAAGGAAACTAACTGCAAAGCAGATATTTTTTGTTCTTGGTCCATATGTGAAAAGTAAGAGAGAGAAAACTAGTTCCTAATATTTAAATAGGCTAGCCTGCCTAAATAAGTTGTACTGCATGAATAATCAAGTAAATAGAACGATCTGTAAATCCCACGTACAGGGGGGCGGTTACTAATTCAGGAAATACCAATGCATTTCCTTGTAAAATTTAACTCAAGGATAACAAGATTCTTTTTGTAGAGATACGGGGCTTGAGGATCAGGCTGAGCCAGGTGGCATGTGGAGGGATACGAAAAGCAATCAGGTCGGTTGCATCAGATATCTACACTATAAGACCCTTTTTATCAGTGCGGGCGATCAGCAAAGATCCCAAAAATTCTTTTGTTGCCCCTTTTTTCAAAACTATTTCCTGCGGCACATTCCACATGCCTGAAGTATTAACCAGAAAGGGCAAGTACCAAATAAGACCGTGCAAGCTGGAGAGCGGATTAACTTTTAAGGAAACCTCCATATTGATCGTTGCGCGAAGTCCGACTCGCCGGGTCAAAATATGGTGTTTTCTTATATCACCGAGTTTGCCATCAAATATTTCAGAAAAACGCTTGCCGATCAAATTGTCCACCTCATAGCCCAAAGAACTAACTGATCGATTGGCGAAACAAATGACTCCTTCAGGATCGACTTGAATAATTATGTCAGAGATTGATTCCACGATCCCGCGGTGTTTTTCCTCACTGCGTTTCAATTCCCCATAGCCAGAGTCTATGACATCGAGATCTGACCGGTTTCTTTGTGATAGGGTTTTTAAAATATCCCAGATAGCTTTAGTGTTGGAACCGATATAACTAAAAAAAGTATCTTTATCTATTTCCAGTAATACCGAGTCGGTAACCGCTCTAACACTGGCAGAACGAGGCTTGGATTCCAACAGTGACATTTCACCAAAAAATCCGCCCATCTCCTGGAAAGCAATGTGCTTGTTCTGCTTGTACACTTCCAGTTTTCCATCAAGGACAACGAACATGCTTTCTTTAAATGATTTTTCTGCAAAAAGGACTTGACCTGCCTTCAATGAAATATTCTCGCAGGCATATAGGAGATACCAAAGGTCATCATCCTGAATAAATTTGGAAAATGACACCTGTTTTAAAGCAGATCTTTTCTGGTATAAATGCATAAAAAAATAAGGGGTGAAAGAATTAATTATCCGTCAATGGATAATGTACGCTTGTTTGGTAAAGTTAGCAACCCGAGAATGAAGAGAGAGTGCCACCTTCGACTCGCGGTGCTACAGGAGTTGTTACAACTTGGTTACAATTCTCCAAATCCCCCATTCAAGGGATGGTAAAAAATCCGGATATCCATTCTAATGACTTTTATTGCACTATTTTCCTTCCTGCGGAATAGCCGACTAACATTCGCTAGCATTCAAACACCATGAATGAAAAAAAAGTTTATACCAAAGGGGCATTAATTATCCGTGAAGGCTCTGTGCAGAGAGACGCTTACCTCATCGAAAAAGGGCGAGTCCAAGTTTTCCGGCAAGATGAAAACGGAAACAAAGCGGTCATAGCAGTCTGTGGTAAACAAGAAGTTATCGGCGAAATGACTCTACTTAAAGGCGGGTCCCGCTGCGCCAACGTTGTCGCCCTAGAGGATTGCGAGCTCAGCGTTTTATCGTTTAATGTCTTCAAAGATCTTCCGGATTCTGACCCCGGGGTAAGAATTCTTAGAAAGATTATGGACGAGAGAATAAAAAGTGCGACCCCTTCAGCATAATCCATCAATCAGTCTGATCTAAAATTAATAGATAAGTTCCCAGCTAAAAAAACTTTCCTGAATTCTTAATCGCTGAAGATTCTTCCGAGAGGCCACTCCAGGCCTTTTAATGAGCCGGTTCTTCTGGGTAAATTTTTTCATTTGGCTTCTCTATCCACTCTCTTGCTATTTCCTGTGCCTTTTCTATTAGTTGTGGAGACATTGACTTTTCAACTATGTTTATATTTTTTACGGCATTCTTATCTCCATTGGATCCAGCAATAGTCCACCACATATGTGCCAGCACATAATCTTTGGGAACTCCTTGTCCATTGCCATACATCAGTCCCAAGTTGTATTGCGCTGTAGCATGTTGCTGTTCTGCTGAAAGACGAAACCATTTGACGGCCTCTTTATAGTTTTGTGAAGCGCCAAGGTAATACATCGTGCCCAAATTGTTGAGTGCATCAGCGAAGTCAGGCTTGAGTTTAATGGCCTCTTTGAAGTGAGAAATAGCTTCCTCAGTCTTCCCTTGAATAGACAGAGCATTTCCAAGATTGTAATGGGCTACGGAGAAATCAGGGTCAATCCTGATGGCTAACTTGAAAGAAGAAACAGCTTCCTCAGTCCTCCCCTCAGCCAACAGGGCAATCCCAAGATTGGTATGCGCATCGGCGAAGCCGGGCATAAGCATAATGGCCTCTTTGAAGTGAGAAATAGCTTCCCCAGTCTTTCGTTCAGCAAACAGGGCAATCCCGAGATTGTAATGGGCGTCGGCGTAGTCCGGCTTGAGCTTTACAGCCGTTTTGTAATGGGAAATAGCTTCTTTAGTTTTTTGCTCAGCCAACAGGGCAATTCCAAGATTGTAATGGGCATCGGCGTAATCAGGCTGGAGCTTAATAGCTTCCTTATATTGAGAAATAGCTTCTTTAGTCTTCTGTTCAGCAAACAGGGCGGCCCCAAGGTTGTTATATACCAGATCGAAGTCAGGGTATTTTTTATCCGTTACGCTAATAGCATGCTTAAAAATGGTAATACTGTTCTTCCAGTGACTCACCTGGTTCCAGGTTATTACCATTAATGCAGAAACACATATTCCTGCCAGAATAACCAAAACCTTGTCCCTATGGCGCCACTTTGCCAAAAGCTCTGGCACTCCCCAAGCTACAATGATGAAGATTCCAATAAGAGATACATAGGCATATCGGTCTGCCATAGCTTGCGCCCCAACCTGCACAACCCCAATCACAGGAGCCAGGGTTCCAAGATACCAAAACCAACCAAATGCAAAATAAGGCGCCTTCCTAATAAACTTAATGGCAACGGCTGTAATGCCTACCAATGCCATTGCGCACAGTACTCCTTTCCAGACTGCCAAAGCATTTCCGGGATGAGGATAGAGCACCGCCAGCCCCTCTGGCCATACCGTTTTTTTCAGATACACAACATATGAAACCATTGCGTTGGTAAGGCGTGCGGACTGCGAAAAAACCTCCATGCCCTGCAAGGCACCACCGAGTTTTTGAACGATAAGGGTCATGGTGCATGAAACCGCCGTAAGCAGAAATAAAGGGATTTTTTCCTTTATCAGGCAGGGCAATGAAGTCTGACTATCTGTTTGTTCAGTCGTTTCATTGTTGTTCCCAAGTTTCAATCGTCGCAAAGGCCAATAGTCCATCATGAGAAGGACAAAAGGTAATGTCACCAACATGGGTTTCGACATCAGGCCCAACACAAAAAACAGAACAACCAAGCTGTATCCTTTTAGACTTGTTTTCCCGGCATATCGAAGATAAGCCCACATGGTTAACAACCAGAAAAATGTACTGAGAACATTTTTACGTTCGGAAACCCACGCTACAGATTCAACATTGAAGGGGTGAATTGCAAATAACGCCGCAACCATACCGCTCTTCCATAGAGCTCCCGTCATTCGAAGGAGAACCAGGAAAAGTAACAGGACATTAGCGATGTGAAAAAGTAAGCTGGTCAGGTGATGACCTTTGGGATTTGAACCGTAAAGCTGATAATCCAGCATATGTGAAAGCCAGGTTATTGGAAACCAGTTGGCATGATTGAACGAGGTAAATGCCCAGACAACACTTTCACCGGTTAATCCTTTTTTCACCTGCAAGTTCTTTGTTACATAATCGGGATCATCGTAATTAATAAACTCATGGTTTTGAACTTGCGAGTAAACAGCAAACGTTGTTACCAACAGAAATACGCAAATTACAACTTTCATGGGTTTATAGAGTTTTTTAGAAGTGGATGATTGTATTTAGTCTAATGGAGTAAAAATTGTTTTCGGCCTCGTTATATTCTGCCAAAGCTCTCGTGCCCTGAAAGGGTACTCACGCCGGAAACTCCATATTTTGGGGAGGGTATTGCAAAGATCGAATTGCTATAAAAAGCTATAGTATCGTTTCAATGCCTTTATATAAATCTATATCATCGTCGGGAGGTGGCTTTTGCCCTTTCCCTCTGCGAACTTGTGCAAGGTTTTGCATAAAGTGGATATTACATTTCGGGCAGAACCATCCTTCGCCCGAAAATATCCAGCATTCATCCTCTACCCAATCCTGCGCTTCTTCTTCACTGTCGCACCATCCCCCATTTTCAATGCAGTCCTCAGCTACCCGGGTATAGCAGACCATAGAATATTGATTATTTCTTTGTACAATCAATGCGAGTTCCTTTCGTTATATCACCGGGCCGAAATGAGGACCCCAGTTTTTGGAAAAATCTTTGCCAATAGCACGTAACTTGGCCGCTTCTCTTGAGTTGATGGGTTTGAAGTTTTGCGCCCACTTTATATTCTGATACAGTTCCGCTCTTGTTACCATACCAATCGCAGCAGATGCTATTCCAGGCTGGCTCAAAGCATAACGGAAAGCCATTTCATGAAACTGGCGCGGCACCATGCTGTGGCTCAATCCACTTCCCTCCTGCTTATTCTGACCGCCAAAGACTTTCATGGCGAGCAGCCCAATTTGTTTTTTAGCCGCCAGAGGCCAAACCTCCTGCTCAAAATTATAAGTATGGTGATCGACAAAATTCACAGCATTTAGCATGGCATCCACTTTAAAGTTTTTGATCGCATCGACAAACCTACCCTGACGATTGTGTCCAGAAAACCCTATATACTTCGCCAGCCCCTTGGCTTTGGCTTTCATCAAACCGGCGTAACAACCGCGCTTACCGAACACAATTTTGGGGTCCATCTTATCAGCTCCGACACTATGAACGAAAACCAGATCAGCGTAATCGGTTTGCAATTCGCGCAAGTTTCGTTGCAAGAGTTTCAACGCGTCCTCTCCATAAGGCTCATGGCATTTAGTGACCAAAAATACTTCCTTGCGCCGTTCTTTAAGCAAATAACCCAACTGCTTTTGAGCTTGACCGTAGCCCGTGAATTCCGGAGCGGTATCAAAGTAAGTCACTCCCAGGTTGAGGGCTTCTTCGTACAGATGGACGGCTTCTTTCAGCTTCAGACGTTTTCCGGCAGCAGCTGTACCGAACCCTAGAATGGATATTCGTTCTCCAGTTTTTCCGAGCAAGCGAGTGGGTATCATTTCAAGTTCTCAGTTGTATCTTTTCTACAATTCTAAATTCATATTTTACCATACAGGCGACAAACCTAAAAACATTTCAGGTTTATGAATCTTTTCGGAGCAGGAAGAATCCTAATTGTGGAGAGGTAGATTATTGAAATTCCCCCCGGCCCGATAAATACCATGAGGCTTTGATTTCGCACACTCTCTCACCTTCACATATTAAGAGGTGCTGAAGATGGTTAGATGGCTGACATCAGCAATACTCTGTTCTTTCCTTATAGGGGTTCACCCCACGAACGCACACGACTACCCGGATATGCTGAAATATCCCGGCGAGTATATCAGGCATCTGGATATTATCGTCAATGAGGACGAAAGCGGGAGTATCTCCATCGTTAAGATAGGGAGATGGAGTCCGTTCCGCAGATATCCGTGGTTTCGGGCAGGAGACACCATTGACGAGGTAGAAGAAAAGAAAGCAAGTTTAATTTCCCTGCGCTCTCTGATCAGGAATCAGGACGCTTGGATCTCATACACACGAGGCGAGTACAGCCATAGGGTACAGATCAATCTTAAGCTGAATTTCTTCGGACTCCCCCCTTGGGTAAATTATGTTAAAGGGTCTGGCACCACGCATCCTTAAGCGCTTCTTCCATACAGGCGGAAAACATTTTCTGGTAACATGTTGAACTCGCCTCTCTAAAACATATTGGAGCTTAAAATTATTATGGAAGATCAAACTTTATATCAGCGTCTGGGTGGGTATGACAGTATAGCCGCTGTCGCCAGTGATTTATTACCGCGTCTCATGGCAGATCCCCTACTGGGTCGTTTCTGGCAGAACCGGGGAGATGATGGTATCCGCCGGGAAAAACAATTATTAATTGATTTTTTATGCGCCAATTCCGGTGGCCCTCTGAACTATGTAGGGCGAGATATGTTGACCTCCCATAAAGGCATGGCGATCAGCGAAAAAGACTGGGGCAATTTCACCACTCATCTCAATGCTACCCTGGATCATTTTCAACTAGCGGAAACAGAAAAAAGTCAGGTGTGTGGTTTTATTGAAAGCCTGAAAGAAGAAATTGTCGAAAAATAATCATTTAAATCTCTCTTCTGACCTTAAAGGTTAAGAAAGCCTTATTAATGGTATAATATTGAGCATAAAAATTGTTTTTTATCTATACATTCGGGGGTTTAAACCCATGAGACTCCTCAAAATTTTTCTATTTATCCAGATTGTCATGATCGCGCCTTTGATGTTGACCTCGGCAATGGCCAACAAAGTAGAGGAATGCCGCATACTTTTCCATCCCATTGAAAATACGGCAAATTCCATTAAATCCCGTGGAGGGGTATGGGCCTTAATTGAGAAACGGGCGATATATAGAAAACACGCCACAATTGGACTTCATGTCGACTCAAAAATTGCTTCTCTCATATATACTATTAACTATGTATGCGATAGCCAGGAGGGCATGCCCATCAATTCTGTAGCTAATCAGGTTGTGCCGATGATGAAAGAAAGGGGACTGGAAGCTTTTATAGAATATTATTTAAATCTTTCTCATCCCCTGGCAGAAGTCAAGGTATGGGCAAAATATGCTGATTATTTTGAAGCGAATCGCCATCGCAAGCTGGACTTCAATCAGACAAAGAACACTATCGAAATTGCGCGGACGTTTTTTGAACGCTATACAGCATTGAATCATAAGATCAAGTCGACGAATGATGTAGAAGGCGTTGGTAAAGAAGGCCAGGCGATAATTGATGAAATCTTGCAGTTCCACGCTACCGACCCCATTTTAAAACAGGTCAATGCTGAAAATTTAGAGATCCCCCACGCGTCTACCCTGACTCAGGTTGCGGATGAAATGTGAAGGCTCATAAAAGAAAAAGGGCCCGGCCAAATGGCCGAGCCCTTTCATGCTTAAAATGGAACAAAGAGGACTCCAGCAGATTCAAACTTCTGCCAGATGCGTACTCGATTCTTATTTAGGCACCACTTTGGTGGCTTGTGGACCCTTCTGGCCCATACCTTCCTCAAATTCGACCGCTTGGCCCTCTGCTAGAGTCTTAAAACCGTCACCTTGAATTTCTGAAAAATGAACAAATAAATCTTTGCCACTCTCAGACTCAATGAATCCATAACCCTTGCTTTCGTTAAACCATTTTACTGTTCCTGCTGACATAATAAATACTCCAATTGTTCGGGAAGCACTTCCAGAAAATCTGGATAACATATTCCCTGTTCTTTTAACTGGGTTGGGTGGATGCAAGAACTTTTAGAGAACCACTTCGACAAAAAACCAAACAACATTAGGTCTACTCAAGGCGAGAAACTAGAAGAAATCAACTTACACTACATTTAACAACCCTTGTTTACGCGAATAGCCTACCATAAATATCGGAAATGCCCTAATTTTATATCCTCAAAGTAGCCTAGCCTTGTTCCTGGCTTGTCAAAGAAGAGAAATCAGCCCGATTCCTGTCTAGGCTATCGTTTCCCAACGGATGAACAAATTATTAGTATTTCTAAATATGTTTCAGGCATGCCATTGAGTAGTGGTAGGGTTGCAGCTAATTTAAAAACTGAAGCAAACTATCGATAATTACCCATCCAACCCACTGGGAAAGAAAAACAGGACCAACTCTTTCCTGGTAGTGGTAATATTAATTAGGCAATATTTCATCTATTCTTTAATGATTAAATATAAATTGAGAAACCCTCTAAATTAACCGCAAAGAAAGGGATATAAAACTCTTCTCTATAGCAAACCTTAATGAACCGAGTCTCAACACCAAAAATTATTCCTGTAGAACAGCGGCAATTTCTCCCCGATGACATAGGCCCCTGGTTTTACACAAAACGTCATTTGGCTAAGCCAGTCGCAGAACTTGCCGGACGTTGTTTTCTGGACTCCAGAATTCGCGAAAATATCACCTGTCTTAAAAATGAAAATCCGGGTCTGATCTTAGGCGAGACGCATTGCCACTCCACCTATTCAGATGGATCGCACTCCGTAAAAAGCATCTTTAAAAGAGCCGCAAATCTGGGCCTGGACTATGTAGTCATTACCGATCATTTAACTCCGGGGAAATTCTTGATCAAAAACATAGTCACTTCTCTAAAGGAACAAGCTCAATGTATTAATGAATGGGATGAAACTTCCAAACCGATCAAGGCGTATCCTGCTTTTGAAATGAGCACTTTGGAAGGACACTTAATTCTCATTCTGGATCCAGAGTGCTTTTCTCAGGTTTCCGATATTTCACTGCAGTTTTCGGATTTTGATTACCAGTTTGTCTCCATGCTTGATGTGATTCCCCGAATTAAACCATTTGGTGGTATATCCATTATCCCGCACCCAGAAATTAAGAGAACATACCCCTTCGGCACACCCACCAAGTGGATAAAAGAAAACCTAATTGGTCTGGTTGATGGGATAGAAGATATATCTTCCGGGCATGGATATCAGGAAACCTATTCGCAGGAGCTTGGTTTGGCGTCTATCGGCTCGTCAGACGACCATTTCAATTTGCTAATGGGTACAGCCGTCACCGCTTACGATGGAAACATTCACCCTGATCTGATTTCCGCTGTAAGATCCCGACAAACAAAAGCGATTACGGTAGAAAACTCCCTGCAACATCTCCTCAAATTAGCGCGTCACGTATTTTAACTAGACCCTAGACATTCCATGCTCCCGACCATTGCGATTTATCTAGCTAGAAATGGGTAGATCGGGTTCTTGGCCCCCTCTGCCAAAGGAATTTTTGTTTCTAAATCAGGAAAAATGAGTTATATCTATTAGTTAGGACTAGTTATTTAAACACCCCTTATTTTCCCCCGTTATTTTCACCCCTGTCTGTTTTTTTCTTAAGGGCCCTAAATCTCAATCCTTATATTGAGTTGGTTTGCTTATCAGGGCAAATTCTCTAAAATTTTCAATCAATCTATGTTTGCTTGGAGTTGAAATGCGTAGTTGTGTGCGTTGGTTTGTTGCTGGGGTTTTATGTTTTTTATTTACAGGGTGTGCAGCAGGAAAGGTCTACGTTGCGCAATCAGGGGATAGCCAGTCCTCTTGTTTAGATCTTGATAAAGAGTTGGAACGGACTCAAGGAAAAATTAAAACTTTGAATGATACTGATCATACCCTGAAGGATCTGAGAGATTTTGCTCTTGGAGCGGCCAGGTTTGCCTTTCCCCCTCTGGGGATATTGAACGCACTATTGATAGTATCTGATTCCCATGTCGCAGACTTGGCGGAAAATAAAGCCTTGAAAGACCGTCACGATGGGATGGTTGCAATTTCCAACCAAAAAGAATGTGGCTATAAATATGCCATGTCCCCCCACCAGTAGGCGTAGTTACTACACAAAAAATATTACTTCTGCTCAATACCGTAAAAAGTTGCCATTAACTTTGCTATTGAACTCATAGATTTTTCTTTAAGTGTGAAATTTTTGCCCACCGGCTCAGAACACTTATTAGTCTTTTGCTTTAAATTATGCTTTCTGGTGCTTGAATTCATGTTTTGTCCCTTTCAAATTATTGACACATTAAGTAAATATTTTATAGAGCAATTATCGGGCCCAAAACCACAATCCAACCCCTTTATTAAAGGTATAAATCAATCTTCTTCATTATCAGCCCCCTCCCCAAGACCTGCTTTGACACAATTACTTGTTTAATTTGGAGAAAATCAGGAAAATTCCTTGCAATTCTTTCCCCACAGCCCTATCTTTAATATACACACACGGTAAATTTTAACTGGTTCTTCCGGGGCTCATTTTTGTAGAGCCCCCTTTGCCACTATTTTTGTTGGGACTTCGATATATTTTCATCGAATAACTATAAGGAAAGTGTATATGGAAGGGATTTTGAAAATATACCTATTGGGATTTTTGGTCAGCGCAACAGGGGTAGCTGACCAGAAGGGAACTCAAATTGCGAAAGCCCAACTCACCCCCCCAGCGGCGTCAATGCAAACGCGCTACCCCAACACCTACAAAGGTTGTCTTCTCTCGGCCAAAAAGAGGATGGACGTTTGCAAAACCAAGCTCAACCAATCCATAAAATCCCTCACAGGTTCGGCTCATAAAATTTTTAGAAAACAGCGAAAATGTGAAGCGGACAAAGAACAAAACTTTTTCCTTTGTAAAAAACTTTTCCTTAAATAACAACCGGGCCACATCAAGTAGAAAGCTTATAGGAGTGTGGCGAATAACCGCGATCCATTACCAAAGCGGGCAGGTTAAGGAGTGGGAGGAAGCAGGTCTTCGAGGAAGAAGGCCGCGAGTTCAGAGCGGCTGGCAAGTTTTGTTTTCTGATAGATCGCTTGTGACTGTTGTTGCACGGTTTTAAGCTTTGTGCTTCGAACATCGGCAATTTCTTTCAACGAAAAACCTTTAAGCAGAAGAAAACCCACCTCTGTTTCAGCCGGAGTCAGCTGCCAATGTAGAAACTGATTTTCAATTTTGATCGACAACCCTGCAAGAAGTTGGTGGGTCTCCCCTTTCCACTTTTCTTTTTCTATATTCAGTTTTTCCACATCACTTGTTAGCGATTCAATTTTCTGTCTGGCCTGAGCCAACTCCCTGATTCCTCCACCAAACACCGCGCCGCTGATGGCAAGCAGGATCCCCTCCAATATCAGATGGGTGCCAGTGCCCCCTTCTAAATAATCGCTAATGAGGTCGAGCCCTACCAGCACAACAAAAGCTCCTGACAATACTAAAACCATGGGATTGGCTCCACGTGCATCCGCCATTTACCCTATGCCTCCTGTAAACTATTGATATTTATCGCAAATTCCATCCACCATAGTGCGGATGGATGTTTTCCACTTTCTGATGAAAATTAGTTGCAGGTTGCTTTATTACTCTTTTCTCAGGAGGTTATCATGTTTGATTTGCCGTTGCATCCCGTAGTGGTTCATTTTCCTATCGTTTTAGGAGCCTTACTTCCTTTTCTGGCATTGCTGATTTGGTGGGCCATTAAAAAAGATCTTTTACAACAAAAAGTCTGGGCACTGGTAACCGTAATGGCTTTGGCTTATGGCGCCTCTGCCATTGTTGCTGTGGAACTTGGCGAAAAAGATGAGGACAAGGTGGAAGAAATAGTGTCTGAAAGGGTGATTGAAACACATGAAGAAGCTGGGGAAATGATTCCCTGGGTGGCGGGCTCGTTGTTTCTGGTTTCCCTGGCTGGAATGGTTAAGAAAAACTCGCACTCCCTTCGATTGGGACTGGCTGTGTTGAGTCTCGTCGCACTTTTTCCATTGGTTGATGCAGGCCACACCGGTGGAGAGTTGGTTTATCAGTATGGAGCCGCCAACGCTCATCTGCCGACAGACAGGCAAGCCGCGGTTGAATCGGGGAAGTTTCTAGCAAGTTCTGACAAAGACCATGACAGAGATAAAGATAAAGATAAAGATAAAGATGATGATCACTAACTGAACAACAGTTTCCAAAAGTTTAGCAATAATCTTTAGGATGAGCAATGCAACCGGGCCTATCGATCTTAGGCTCGGTTCGCCTTGTGAATATACCTTAATCTATATTTCATTGGATTTACCCATGGAAAAGATTTACATTGATAACAGCTTGTTAACATTTCCGGAATCTCCCATTTTCGAGCGCATTATTATGAGAGAACTTATTTCTGAAAAGCTTAAGGCTAGCGGATACCTCCCTCCCCTTCCTGATATTCTCATCGCGTTACAAAAATTGATGAATGACCCAGACTGTGAAGTCGAGGATGCCCGACGACTCATTTCATCAGACCCCGTCTTGTCCTCACGGATTATTACTATGGCTAACAGTGCCTTGTTCGCAGGTGGACGCGATTTGGCGCAAAATATTGAGGATGCCATAGTGCGTCTGGGAGTTGGGGCGGTGCTGGAATTATGTTATACGCTGGAACTTCCCGGCTGCATTAAGGTTCCGCAAACATTCGGGCAAACTCGTTATTGGAGACACAGCCTGGCTGTTGCCATCCTTTCCCGTGAGCTGGGAAGCAAAATATTAACAGATCAAGAAGATCTGGATTCCTGTTACCTGACAGGCTTAGTTCATGATATCGGATTATTGGCTTATGATTATCTTGTGCCCGAGCAATTCAACCAGTTTCTCTTAACGACCGATTTTCCTGCTTCTGACCAGTCTTTAGAATCACTTGAGAAAAACTTTTTTGGAATGAGCCATGCAGAATTAGGCTCCTCTTACCTGAACGAATGGTGGCCGGTGCCTTCAGTAATCGTGGAAGCAATTCGGGATCAGAATGGCCCAGGACTCATAAAGGATCAAGCACCAAACTTAACTCAGTTGGTCAGCACCGCCAACCAAATTGCCAATGAGTATGACATATCGCATTCTTTACAGACCGGACAAAAAATGGATGCTGATAAGAGTTATTTAGAAGCTCTCAATATGTCCCAACAAGAAATGGATGAACTGGTTGACTGGACTCAGGTCGGGATTCTTGCCGCAGAATCAGTTCTTTAAAACTTTTTTTCTGCTTAAGTTTTTACTCTAACTCGCCTCCCGGTTTGCGTTGGACTTTAAGAGGTGCACAGATATTTTTTACCGTCTGCAAAGCACTGCGGGTAACCCTAATCTTCCATTGTTGATCCGACTTCGTATTCCTCCGGTAAAAGTCATGAAAGCGCCCCATGTCCCAATTAGAGATACGTAGGGTGCCCCACCTTTCTACTAAACGTTCAAACAACTGATTGCTAAAAAACCGGATCATTTTGGGGTTATCTGTCATTTTCCCGGCCAGCGGATAAAAATCCCGGGCATGTAGAGCCAGCCCTTGTTTGCCCAAAGTCAGCAAGGATTTCTGAAGCGTTTCAGATTGAGGTACGAATCTTAGAGCTCCATTTGCGCCGAAAGATAATGTGGGCCATTTTTCCTCAGGGAAAGCTTTAGAAACCTGGTAATCACCTTCAGGAATACCTTTTTCAGACAGAGTCATAATAAAATTCATATCGATACTACCTCGCGCCTCCGTTCCCAACAGGCAGAGTCGGTCAAACTTTTTTCCAGTCCCTGCATCCACACTCACCAATCCAGGAAAACTTTCATGACCGGTCAACTTGATGACAATTTCAAAAGCTAAAGCACTTGAGGAATATGAAACCGCAATAAGGAACACAAAAATTCCTGGAAGAAAAAAGGGTTGTTCATAATTCTGCTTGCGCGTTCGCGATTTCAAGGACTATCTACCTTCAATGACCACCAGGGCAGAATTCCGCTGGACGGTTACAGGGCTGGGTTCAGGTCTTTTACGCTCAAGGGTTTTCTTTTTGGGTCCCTCAAGCGAGTTTTTATAAAGACTAAATATACGGCTGAGATAGGATGATTTCAGAGCAATGCTTCCTTCAGGCGGTAAACCCGCTGCTTGAAAATTATTGACAATTTGCGTAGTAGAAAGAATCATGCCAACAACTTGCCCTCCTTCATTCAACAAGGGAGAACCGGGTGTCGGTGGGGACGAGAACTGCAACTCAAACATATTTTTATCGTTCATGATCGCTTTCAATCCTGTTATCACCCCTTTCCTCCAGGAGAAGTGATCGGCATCTCCTCCCTTAAAGTCTGACGTTTCCAGCGAATCCCCTACTTGATAGATAGAAGAATCGGCAAACTGAAATCCTGATTTCGCTGTCTCCAATTTTAGCAGGGCAAGATCATAGACAATATAACGCTTCACAATTCTGGCAGATATGGGAGATTGATCTTCGAACCGCACCCGCATCTGTTCTTGATCACCCAAACTGTGAGCGAGTGTGAAAACATAGCCACCCATTGCAAACCCATAACCCTTCACAGACCAGGTGGGCGATTGAGAGACAGGGCGCAAAGTATCGAGCTCTTCAAACTCTTCAGGGTTGATGTCAAATTCTGCATAGGTTTTTTGAAGGTTTTTTTGGACGATTTTCAAGTTACGTTTCGATTCCAAGTCAGAGTCTTTAAGGTAAAGCTTTTCAGCCAGGCGCAAATGATACGCCGCTTGTACCCCATCTTTGATTTGATAGAACAACAAGGCTAAATTATGATGGGCCTGAGGCCAATTCTTTTTGAGCCGCAGAGCCTGTTGGTAAGATCGAATCGCCTGTTCCTTACTACCCTCCAGGCTTTGCTCAAACCCAATGCCATACCATTCTTCAGCAGTTCGGGCCTGCACCTCAGAAACTATTGGGAAAATAAATAGAATTTTAAAAAAAAAGAGAAAACTGATTTTCATTTGACCTGTCTCATTATTAGGCAACGCTGGTAATGCCCCATTATAGTTAATTGTACCGGGGAAATTTTGATTCACTGAAAAATATTTGCTCTACCCTTTTTATTAAGTGCAAAATGCAGATAATTGATTTTTTAGAGATACCCGTAATTATGGCCCACATCATGAGTTCCACTCCACCCACTAGCTGTGCGGCAGATAGCAATGGCTCGTAGAGATAAATGAACAATTGACAGTAATATGAAGATATTCGATGGTACCGATTCTCCGCAACGTGAAGGACTGACCTGGGCCAAAATATCCCGATTCCTTTCCTTGCCCTTTAGCCCTTCCCGCCTGGACACCTATATACAGGTAAAAAGGTTTGAAGAAGTTCCCATCGCTATGCTCCTCGAAGAAGGTATTGAAGGGATTCTTCTCGATGCCGATGGCACCCTGGGAACCCATCACGCTAAAGAATTCAACTTGTCGATAAGGGACCATGTACGAGCCATGCTGGAAAATGGATTTAAAATAGCTATATATACCAATGCCTGGGAGGACCGATTTCACTCATTTCAGGAAATGGGAGTCAAAGTTGTCAGCAATGTGCCCGCCAAACCTGATCCCCACGGATTCCACATCGCCATGACCGACTTCCTTCAATTGGAAGATCCCTCCAAGGTGTGCATGATTGGGGACAACTATGTGACCGATGGCGGAGCCATCGACGCAGGGATGAGGTTCATCCACGTTCAGCCCATAAAAGGTAAAGAACCCTTTCTACATTCTGCGACCCGACTCTTCGCATATCTATGTGCCAAAATGTATGACCGTAAAGTGAAAAAATAGCCTCGTGGGAAAAATCCCGAATTGCTGCATTAAAGGGTTTACATCTGACCTCATTACAAGAATAATACCCACATGGAAATCGAACAAGTCCAAGAATATTGCCAGGAAGCACTAAAAATTGCCAAGCTTGAGGGAACTCACGCAAGCCTTTCTTTTCTGATAGGAGAAAAATTCGGATTAAATTTTAGCCTGCTCAGAAAAGCAAGGCGGAAACTTCAGTTTCTGTACCCTAGCGATGACATGTCTGAAGACCATCCTTTAAATCAGGGTGGACGCACCTTAAAGATGAGCTATGCCCTGACAGTTCAAGAGCATTACAGCATTCCTTTAGAGCAAGTCAAACACCTGGAATCTATTTTGGCTGGTTTCGCCGAGGCCATTCTCAATGCATTCAGTCAGGAGGATATCAAAAATTATCTAGAGTCCTCACCTGGCATTGGCACCGACCCCAAGGAAATGGAAGATCCTGAAAGCGAAGCAGAATTTTCGGTTAATGATCTTTTATTGGAGGCGGAAGAAATTTTGGTGCTTGAAGATATCAAGAAACTACTTTTGAAAGATACGAGTAGTTAATAATCTATGGAACCGGAACCGATTCTAAAAAAAAGCACCCGGCTGATTCTGGCTTTTATCATCCTCTGTGTCTGTACTGTCTTAATCCTTTTTACAGGGCCAGGATTCAGCTTCGTCTGGCAGGTAATTCTTTCCAGCTTGCTTTTCTTTTACCTGTTCTGGCTGATCACCTAACCGCAAACCAGATCACTCCCAATATAGCCGCACCTGCTAAGATCAACGCTGTCATTGACAAAGCCTTTGATGCGGGAAGTTCCTTTTCCAGCTTTTCGTTTAGAGGCGTTATTGCTGACTGAATTGATTTGTTGAGTTCTTCCCTGACCTCATTCAATATTTCCATTTTCACAAAACGGGTATTTTCCGCAATCACCTTGTCGAGGTCTTCCAGTATTTTTTTGGTGATTTCCGGTGTCGCCTTAACCAATTCCTCCCGCACCGCTTCGAGCCCATCTTCGTTCATACACGCCATCTTGCGATCGATTTCTTCCAACTTAGTTCGAATTGCTTTTTCTACCTTTGGCGCAATGTTTTCTTCGATCCGTTCCATCGAGTCCCGCGCATTGGACAGGGACTCGTGCAGATGCTCCTGAATTTCCTCTTCCAGAGCCTCTTTCCGGGACTCCACATGTTCTGCGAGGATGTCCAGCTTCTGGCGAATTTCGGACACAGCTCGGAATCCTTCGCCGGCCTGTTGCCGTTCTCTTTCAAATTCCGGATTAGTTGAATCAGACATAAGGTTATTTTATTTTAAGTGACCTTGCTTCAGGTCAGGGGTTAACAAAATGTAATCAAGGTAAATTATGGACTCAAATCACGACAGTTTCAAACAGTAAACGGGGTGCGGCACAACTTGACTTCCCTCTTCGGGTCAGGTATTTTGATATCATTGATAAATAAAGGGTTATTGAGTGGAAAAGGCTATTCAGGAATTCAAAAATTACCTGCTGGTAGAGAAAAATGCATCTCCGCATACACTGGAAGGTTATCTCAATGATATCTCCCAGTTTCAGGAGTTTTTGACTCGTTCCGGTCATGCCATGGAATCTGGTGCCCTCCAACTTGAAAAAATAGACCGATTGGCAGTGCGCTCATTCATGGGGTATCTCTATGAAAAGAATTTTTCGGGCACCACCCTTCGACGCAAGCTTTCAACATTGAGTTCATTCTTTAGGTTCCTCTGTCGGGAAGGTACTCTAAAAAACAATGTCGCCAAAACTGTTCCCGCACCTCGTGTGCAGAATAAACTGCCTTCCTATTTTTCCATTGATGAAATGTTCCGCCTTTTACAATTGCCTCAGGGTGAAGGATTCCTGCCAGCCCGCGACAGGGCTATGCTGGAACTGTTTTACAGCTGTGGACTTCGTATCAGTGAATTGGTTTCGCTGACTCTGGAAGACATCAACCTTGATTCACGTATGGTCAAAGTTCTGGGAAAAGGAGGAAAGGAACGGCTTCTTCCACTGGGACGCCATTGTGTGGAAGCTTTGAAAACCTATCTTAATATCCGGATGGATAAAATCCGAAAAATTAATTCTGGCACTGACCAATTATTTCTGAATCATCGAGGAGGCGGAATCACGGTTCGAGGAATGCGTAAAGTTGTTGAAAAATATATCAAGCTGGGGAACTTTCCCGGTGGGGTTTCCCCACATTCAATCCGGCACTCCTTTGCCACCCACCTGCTGGAAGGCGGAGCAGATTTACGTTCCATCCAAGAACTGCTGGGGCATTCCAGCTTGTCCACCACCCAGAAATACACACATTTGACGCTGGACCGATTGTCCGAAGCGTATGACAAAGCACATCCACGCGCCAAAGAAAAACCCGCGATGGATTAATATTAATCGGGTTTCCCTTTTTCTACTGATACCAGTACAATATTCGATATGATGCACGCAACCACAATTCTTGCCGTCCGCCATAAGGACGAAGTCGCTATAGGCGGAGACGGTCAAGTCAGCCTTGGCAACACAATTATGAAGCATTCCGCCAGCAAGGTCCGGCGCATGTACCACGATAAGGTGGTCGGCGGATTCGCCGGCTCTACTGCGGATGCGTTTTCTCTATTTGCCAGGTTTGAGGAAAAGCTTGAAAAATTTCAAGGCAATCTGCCCCGGTCCGCGGTTGAACTGGCTAAAGACTGGCGTACCGATAAAATGTTGAGAAGACTGGAGGCAATGCTGATAGTGGTCGATAAGGATCACTCGCTCCTGCTTTCTGGAACAGGGGATGTGATTGAATCCGATGATGGCGTTTTGGCTATTGGTTCAGGAGGAATGTTCGCTTCAGCCGCCGCCAAAGCCCTCGTCAAACACAGTAGTCTTTCGGCGCGGGAAATTGTGGAAGAAGCAATGGCGATCACCGAATCCATCTGTATTTATACAAATTCTAATGTAACGATTGAGGAATTGTAGTTCATGAATTTTACAACACTAAACCCACCCGATACTGCGTCTCAGAATCCTAATGATAAGTTTATGGCGTCATTGACTCCAAAACAAATTGTAGAGGAACTGGATAAGTTTATTGTCGGGCAAACTAATGCCAAGCGGGCAGTGGCCATTGCTCTGCGCAACCGCTGGCGTCGTCAACAACTTCCTGACAACCTTCGCGATGAAGTGGGGCCTAAAAATATACTCATGATCGGCCCAACAGGAGTGGGAAAGACAGAAATTGCACGCCGACTGGCGAAACTTGCCAAGTCCCCATTCATTAAAGTGGAGGCTTCCAAATACACCGAGGTGGGTTACGTTGGGCGCGATGTGGAATCCATGATCCGGGATCTAGTAGAATTATCAAAAAACATGGTCAAAGAAGAAATGGAATCTACCGTTCGCGAACAAGCTCGTGATCAGGCCATAGAAAAGCTTCTGGACTTGCTTCTGCCTCCTCCTCCAGGTATGCAAGGAAAACCTGGCATGAACTTAGACTCAAATGGCAAACTCCATTACGATCAAACCCGCGAAAAGTTTTCCCAGATGTTAAAGGAGGGCAAGCTGGATGACCGTGAAATAGAAATTCAGGTGCGGGAAAAAGCACCCTCAATCGTTGACTTGAGTTCTGGCCCCGGAATGGAAGAGATGGGCAACAACATCAAAGATATGCTTGGATCTTTTATGCCGCAAAAATCTAAGAATAAAAAACTTAAAGTTCCCGATGCGTTCAAGGTTCTTTGCCAGGAAGAAGCCGAAAAATTACTCGATCAGGACTCAATACTAGAAGAAACCCTGAAGCGCGTAGAACAAAACGGAATCATCTTCATTGATGAAGTAGATAAAATTATTGGTCGCCAATCTGGCGGAACCAGCGGCCCGGATGTGTCTCGCGAAGGGGTTCAACGTGACCTCTTGCCCATCGTTGAAGGTTCTTCAGTAAACACCAAGCACGGCATCGTTAAAACCGACCACATCCTTTTTATTGCGGCGGGAGCGTTTCACTCGGCCAAACCCTCCGACCTAATTCCGGAGTTTCAAGGTCGTTTCCCCATCCGTGTTGAACTGGATTCTCTGACAAAAAGTGATTTCGTCCGGATTCTTACCGAACCCGACAACGCCCTGGTCAAACAATATATTGCCTTACTCAATACTGAACAGGTCAACCTGACTTTTCTGGATGAGGCCATAGACCAAATCGCTGAGATGTCAGCTCTGGTTAACCAACGCATGGAAAACATTGGGGCCCGGCGACTTCATACCATTATGGAAAAATTTCTCGAAGACATCTCTTTCGATGCTTCGGATCTGGAAGAAAAAAATATTACTATTGATGCCAATTATATTCGCGATAAACTGAAAGATATTATTCAAGACGAAGACCTGAGCCGTTACATCCTGTAATTTTCCCCATGAAAAAACTAATCGAAAAAGCAGAAGTTCTTTTAGAAGCTCTGCCTTACATCAAGAGCTTCTACGGTAGAACCATCGTCATCAAATATGGCGGCAATGCTATGGTTTCTGACGATTTAAAGAAAAACTTTGCCCTCGATATCGTCATGATGAAATACATCGGCATCAATCCTGTCGTGGTTCACGGGGGTGGCCCACAAATCGATAAAACGCTCAAAGCCCTGGGTATTCAATCTCAGTTTGTTGAAGGACAGCGGGTGACCAGCAAGGAAACGATTGACGTAGTAGAAATGGTTCTTGGAGGAAAAGTTAACAAGGAAATTGTTTCCCTAATCAATCAAAATGGCGGTAATGCAGTGGGCATCACCGGCAAAGATGGTGACCTCATTCTTGCTAAACGGCACAAAAAGGTGAAGCATTCACCAGAGACGGATCGACCAGAAATTATTGACCTGGGATTGGTGGGCGAGATCACTAAAGTGAACCCGCGGATTCTGGAAACGCTGGACCAGAATGAATTTATTCCTGTTATCGCACCCATCGGTAAAGGGGAAAACGGGGAGACTCTCAATATCAATGCAGATTTTGTAGCGGCCAAAATTGCAGCAGCCCTGAAAGCTGAAAAACTGATTTTGATGACCGATACCGAAGGAGTAAAAAATAAAGCCGGAAAACTACAATCTGGACTTACCCGGAAAAATACTGCCGACATGATACGTAGTAAAGTCATTCGGGATGGAATGCTCCCAAAAGTCAATTGTTGCCTGGATGCTCTTAAATTTGGAGTGCATAAAACCCATATTATTGATGGGCGCGTCCGACACGCCTTGTTGCTTGAAATTTTTACCGCAGAAGGCATTGGAACCCAAATCGTAGAAAAAGCTAGCGACCTGAAACCGTCGTAACTGCAGGTAGCATTGAGCACATAATATTTTTCCCTAATTTTCGTACCCCAAATGGGTCATAGCATTCACTGATTAACAACCGATTGCCCTGGGAAGGCACTTTTTCCCGTTACCCCTTTGGCTCGCGAACACAGAAGTGGGTTAATATTGACAAAGAATACAGCGGTTGATAATTTATCTATAGAAGTAGCAATCCGAAACCTATTTTAAATCACCTTATGCCATGAGCTCATCTATATTAGATGAAAGAAACAAAGCGGTTCTCTTAGCAGTTATCGATAAGTATATCGAGACTGCTGAGCCGGTGGGTTCCCGCACTTTAGCCAAGATTCATCCTGAACACCTCAGTTCTGCCACACTTAGGAATGTAATGGCAGATTTGGAGGATAGGGGATTCCTGAGTCAGCCGCATAAGTCAGCAGGGCGTACTCCAACCGATAAGGGCTACCGGTTTTATGTAGACCACCTCCTTCGCCCGCAAAGTTTTTTAATGACGGCCGAAGTGCTGGCCCATGAGCTTGAATACCCCCTCGAAAAGAAAAATCTTCAAGGGCTGCTTGAGCAAGCCTGTGAAAATCTGTCAAAAGTTTCCCAGCAAACGGGCTTGGTCATGCTTCCAAGTTTTTCGAGTGCCTGTTTCAAGCATATTGAGTTCACCAAAGTTGCTCCCAAAGCGGCACTGGCAGTCTTTTTCTCGGAACAAGGGATTCTGCAAAATAAAGTACTTCCCATTGATGCAGACATGACTCAGGATCAACTGACCTCAATTTCTAATTATCTGAATAGTGAATTCAGTGGAAAACCCATAAAATGGATCTTGCGGGAATTATTAAAACGATTGAAGCTTGAAAAGGAACACTACAACCAGCTGGCCGGTAAGGCCCACGCTCTTTCTGCCGCCCTATTTTCGGAAGAAAAAGAAAGTAGCGAATTGATCGTTGAAGGTGCTTTGAATTTTCTCGATCAACCCGAGTTCACAGAAGATATCAGCAAGATCAAGGCTCTTCTTTGTACTCTCGAAGAGAAAACCAAATTGGTCAACCTGCTCGACCTTTGCCTGCACCATGACGGGATGACCATATTAATTGGCGAAGAAAATCTCCAGGAAGAAATGGGAAACTGCAGTTTGATCGCGCAAAATTATCAGCTGGGAAACGAAAATGTAGGCACACTGGCTGTTTTCGGGTCGAAAAGAATGGATTATAAACGTATCATTTCCATTGTTAATCATACCGCGAAAATAGTCTCTAAATTAATATCTGAAAACCAGGGAGTGTAAAAAGGTTTTATGACATCCAAGGAAAAACCAAATACCATTGATGAAGAGCAGGAAGAAAAACTGGAAGTTGAGGGCCTTGAAGAAGAAGTGCCTGAAGAAGAGAAAAAAAAGCTTAGTCCCATCGAAGAACTTCAAGAACAATTGAAGGAAAAAGATTTGCAACTTGTTGAGCAAAAAGGGGATTTCCTCAGGGAAAAAGCCGATCTCGAAAATTTTCGTAAAAGATTAATCAAGGACAAGGAAGACTCTGTTCAATTTGCCAATCAACGGCTCCTGAAAGAGCTGGTGCAAATCAACGACAATCTGGATAGAGCTCTAGATACCCCCAATTCCTCTCTGGAAAGTTTACGGGAAGGGGTCGAAATGATCCAGAAACAGTTCGCCTCGTTTCTCAAAAACCAGAAGGTTGAGCCAATTGAAGCCATGGGAAAACCTTTCGACCCCAGCCTTCATGAAGTCATGAGCCAGATGGAATCAGAAGAACACGATGAAAACACCGTGATGCAGGAATACTCCAAAGGCTATACTTTAAACGGACGGATTCTTTGCTCTGCCAAAGTAGTTATCTCAAAAAAACCTGAGAAAACTACCCCGAAAGAAAAAACAAAGAAAAGTGCTGCGGAGGAAAAATAACTCTATTGCCCTGCCCCTTTACGGCAGGGCCTTCATTCCCTCCAAAGATTTTTAATAGGTCCCATGCCTGAACTCCCTGAAGTCGAAACCCTCCGGCGGGCACTTCTCCCCCTAGTCGTCAACAAAACTTGCACCGCCCTCAAGTTCTACCGCAAAGATATCCGGTTTCCCATTCCTCAGACTACTTTGCTCAATCAATTTTCCAATCAAGTAGTTTCTCAAATTCAACGGAACGGCAAATATCTGCTTTTACAGGTGCCAAACGGAGCAATGCTTTGGCATCTGGGAATGAGCGGACACGTTTCTCTGCAGAACTCCATGACTCCTATCGAAAAGCATACGCACGCAATTTTCAAGTTTGAATCAGAAACCTGTCTGCACTTTGTTGACCCGAGACGGTTTGGTTGTATTCTCTGGGTTCCGCAAAACGGGAAACACCGCCTACTGGATAATTTGGGACCGGACCCTTTCTCGCCAGACGCTAACGCGCGGACCATGAAAAGCAAGGCCAAAAACTGTCGGTCTCCCATTAAGACCTTTATCATGGATGCCAAACGCATCACGGGAATCGGCAATATCTACGCCTGCGAATCCTTATATCACTCAGGGATTAACCCCAAACGAAAAGCAGGAAGAATTACCCTTGCAGAATGGGACCGGCTCCTTTCCAACGTTCGCACCACCCTTGAAAATAGTATTTTGGCAGGGGGAACCACTCTTCGCGACTTTTTTGATCCCAATGGTGCTAAAGGATATTATGCGGTTAAACTGTCCGTCTATGGTAAAGAGGGTGAGCCTTGCCCAAAATGCAAATCCCCCATAGCCCGTATGATCCACTCCGGCCGATCCACTTTTTTCTGCAAAACCTGCCAACCCCACTAGGCGTGGAGCCGACTAGCACCCACTAGGCAAGATATTCTTTAAATAATTTAAACTATCTATTCGCCCAATTTTTGGCGAAAATGAACCTTAATCATTAAATACAGAGGTAAGAGTTGGAACGTTCTATCGGACTTATAACGCTTAACGCTAAATTTATTCATTCCTCGTTGAGCTTGAGATATTTGAGAAACGCCAGCCGAAATGCCGGCCATAAGAATGTATGGATACGGGAATTTGTCATCAACCAGCCCATCTGGAAAATTGCCGCAGAGATCCAGAAACTCCAGCCGGATGTTTTGGGAATCGGCATATATATCTGGAACCGGAGCCAGAGCCTGGAGTTGATCGAACGCTTACAGAAACAAATGCCGGAACTAAAATTTGTTGTAGGGGGCCCAGAAGTTTCGTTTGAGGAAGAAGGCTCTCTGGCCTTCCCGGTGATTTCCGGCGAAGGCGAAAAAAAATGGGTCGAGTTTCTTGAGTTGACCGGTAAAAATGAGACGCCATCCGATGAAGTGCTTAAACGCTGGCGAACCTATGGGACCGACCTGCCAGAACTCATCCCGGCTTATCAGGAAGAAGATTATCCAGAGCTCAAAAATCGAATTGTTTATTTTGAAACATCCAGAGGGTGTCCCTACCTTTGTTCGTTCTGTTTATCTGCGTTGGACAAAACGGTTCGCTACTTCGATGAGTCCCTCATCCAAAATCAGATTAAAGAACTCCTCAACAATGGTATTCAAAAAATAAAATTTGTGGACCGCACTTTCAACCTCAAGCCAAAGCGCATGAAAGAGCTGATGGAATGGTTGTCTCAATTCAAAGGTAACGAGTTTCATTTTGAAGTAGTAGGAGATATTTTAACTCCCGAAATTCTAAACTTCCTGAAAACGGTTCCCTCTGGAATGTTTCAATTTGAAATTGGCATTCAAACAACCACGGAATCTGTTCAGGAAACCATACAAAGAAAGCAGAGCAATCAAAAACTTTTTGAGACGATTCAACAACTGGTGGAGCAAGACCGCATTCACTTTCATTGCGACCTGATATTCGGTTTGCCAGGGGAAACTCTGGAAGATATCAAGCAATCTTTCTCTCAGGTTATTGCTTTGAGACCTCATGAGCTACAACTTGGTTTTCTCAAATTTCTGCCTGGAGCTCCGATCAATGACCAAGTTGGGAAACACCAATATCGCTATCAGTCCACCCCTCCTTATGAATTGATTTCGCACCAAAATTTATCTGCAGAAGAGGTTCTGTATTTGAAACAATTCGAAGATATTTTCGACCGCTATTACAATTCCAAGCGGTTCCGTTTTTCCATCCACTACCTGCTGGAAAAATTAGACCCAGTTACCCTATTTAACCGTTTGCTGGAATACCATGGTTCTCACGGACTATTGATGAACCCCGTTTCCCTCGATGAATATTACCGGATTTTTCGAGATACGTTTTATCCCACGCCCACTTTAAAGGAGCTGGATCTGCTGAAACTGGATTATTTGTATACCCAGAGGTCATTTCGACTTCCGGGTATTCTTTCTTCCAAGTCCTCGCCTCCTGTGAAGACGTGGAAAAAGGACCGCAAAACACCGGTTATCCCCTTCGATCATGAAATTGAAATCGCCGGATCCCAAGCAATTTTAAAAGTAACAGCAAATCCTGTATACTACGCCATCGCGCATTCGCAGAATGGAGAGGGCTATTTTCGCCGTCCCACCGTCAATGCCATATCAGACGCATAACCTCGGTTCTGATAAAGTTTTAGCACTATCGAATAAATTATGGCCCTAAGGCCTCTTATAAAAAACACCCAATCAGGGAAATAAAGATGACGCAAAATTCTCAGTCTCTCAACAGCAAAAGCAAATCCATCACCCAGGGAGACCGGCGAGCCCCCAACCGAGCCATGCTCAGAGCAGTTGGGTTCACCGATGATGACTTTGGGAAACCCATCATCGGTGTCGCTAATGGACAAAGTGAGATCACCCCTTGTAACGCAGGACTCGGCAAACTCGCCGACATTGCTACAGCAGAGATCCGAAAAAGCGGCGGCATGCCACAAATGTTTGGAACCATTACCGTCAGTGACGGCATTTCCATGGGAACAGAAGGCATGAAATGTTCTCTGGTCAGCCGGGAAGTAATCGCAGACTCCATAGAAACCGTTTGCCGGGGAGCCAGCATGGACGCCGTCATCTGCATAGGCGGATGTGATAAAAATATGCCCGGAGCCATGATAGCCATGGCCCGCTTGAATATTCCCGGACTCTTTGTTTATGGTGGCACCATCAAGCCCGGTCGTCTGGAGGGTAAAGATTTAACCGTGGTCAGCGTATTTGAAGCGGTTGGTCAATTTGGTGCCGGCACCATTGATAGAAACGAGCTCACTGAAATCGAAAAAAATGCCTGCCCGGGTTTAGGTTCCTGCGGTGGAATGTTTACCGCGAACACGATGTCTTCTGCCTTTGAAGCGATGGGCATGAGCCTGCCATACAGCTCTACCATGGCGAATGAAGACAAGGATAAAGAAATCAGTACCGGTCAAAGCGCAAAGACCCTTTTAAAAATGGTCGAGAATAATATCCTTCCCAGAGATATCATGACACGGGAAGCTTTCGAAAATGCCATTGCTGTAGTGATGGCCGTTGGCGGTTCCACCAACGCGGTTTTGCATCTACTGGCCATAGCTCACTCTACTGGAGTGCCATTGTCCATGGATGACTTTGAAGATATCCGGAAAAAGATTCCCCTGTTTTGTGATTTGAAACCGTCCGGCAAATATGTTGCCATCGACCTGCACCATGCTGGCGGTATTCCGCAGGTAATGAAAATGATGTTGAATGCGGGACTCCTGCATGGCGACTGCATGACAGTAACCGGGAAAACCATCGCTGAAAACTTAAAAGATGTTCCCGACCAACCTCGGGAGGATCAGGATGTTATTCTTCCTCTGGACAAACCCAAGTCCACGGTAGGTCACTTGGTTATTCTGAAAGGAAACCTCTGTGAAGAAGGAGCCGTTGCAAAAGTTTCGGGCGTTAAAACCCGGAAGATTACCGGTCCAGCCCGCATCTTCAATTCAGAAGAAGAATGCCTGGATGCTATTATGGATGACCGCATTAAAGAAGGCGATGTTGTGGTTATTAGATTTGAAGGTCCAAAAGGAGGTCCGGGAATGCGTGAAATGCTGGCACCTACAGCCGCCATCGTAGGTAAAGGCTTGGGCGACAAAGTAGCCCTCATCACCGATGGCCGGTTTTCCGGAGGAACCTATGGAATAGTAATCGGCCATATCGCACCCGAAGCACAAATGGGAGGAACACTAGCCCTTATTAATGATGACGATATCATTACGGTTGATATTGACCAAAATCAGCTAAACGTTCAACTATCTGATGCGGAACTGGAAGAAAGAAAAAGAGGGTTCATCGCTCCTGAAATTAAATATCAAACCGGAGTATTGGCTAAATACGCTAAGCTTGTCGGCACGGCCTCTAAAGGTGCAGTAACTGATTAATTTTTCCCTCGCGTAAAGAGTTACCATGATGCAATATAAAATTCTGCCAGGGCATTTATATCCCAAAGACAATCGACTAAACCTTTATTATTTTCACAATCTTTTAAAGGTTATTGGGGAATCCGTTGCCCAGCAAATGAAGCAGCAACATAAAATCAGTATCCCCATTAGTGCCGGGATGTGGGGAGGCTCCTACATGGTCGCCAATGACGATGGGCAAGCCAAAACTAATGTCGTCCGTCTGTATTCCATCGTCAACCTGCCGCAGAACAGTCCTCTGGACAAGGTAGAAAATTTTGAATGCTTAATGGAAATCTATCAGCAAACATTTTCTACTACCTTTAAACGCTACGGATTGAGCCTGGTGGACCCGCGCTGGGGAGAGGCTATCCCTTACTCCAACAGGGCCAAACCCACCACTGCGTTACAAATGTGGGACAAAACAGGTAGAGCCAACTTCGTGCGGGCATTTTTTGTGTGGAATGAGACCACCTGGGAAGAGTCCATCATCTACGACATGATTCGCAACGTCAAAACTCTTAAAGAACTTTTAAATATCAATATCCGCCCGGCAAAAAAAGAAAGTTCAGAGCTTAAATTTCTGTTACAGGATGTACTGATTACCTATTACACCCTGTACGCCGCGTTGACCCCCGATTTCGTTGAACATGCAAAGCCCATCATCGCTGACCTGTTCGAGCAGTTTATAAGCGGAATGCATTCGGAAGAATCCATCGAAGAGCAATACCACAAGGTTTATTCAAACGCTTTGGTTTATGGATTTGAAGAAGCCCTGAAAATTCCTTACGGAAAAGAAAACCTGGATGTGCGAAAAGTAGAAGATTGGCCTGTAGATAAAATCAATTACGTCCCAAATGAACTCAAAGAAAAACTCATCCCAGCCTTGCAAGCCCCATGGAAAAAGTTTCATGCCAACCTGGAAAAACAATCCGGAGCACAAGTAGCCAGCCACTGAAGCCCTGGGAGGGAGATACTTTAGAGTTTCAATAGAAGCCAGCCGGCGATACCTTTTTGACCGTTCAGTTCTTTGTTTGATCCATTCCAAACTGCGGTGGCCATTAAAACCGAATCTTGAAACTGAACATCATTAGCGTTGCCATTAGTTAAGGAACGGTTGAAAATGAGGCGCCATTTATTATTTTTCCATACCGCAACCCCTTGCACATCCTGCTGGCTTTGGTCGGTCAGGGTGCTGAATCCTTCGGCGTTTAAATCTTCAATGGTCTGGTAAGGAATTTGCGAGTTGGGATTATCCCTCACTCCGGGTTGCCCCCGCTCACCGCCAATCGCTTTCCATTGCCAGATATTGACGGGCTTTCCCGATTCGCCCATCGTTATGGATGGGGCCTCCTTATCGGAAGTCACAGGGAACATAACCGCCGCGCGGTCGACATACAATGCTGAATGGTCAAAATTACTGTCTCGAGTCAAATCATCCCACTCCAACATGATGGCGATGCTCGAACTATTTTTTACCGCCCGCACCACGACATTTCTCGTGGATGGATTCGGCCATTTTGGGTTGGTGATCATTTGTGGTCCGAGTTCAACTTCAACGGGAAGGGGCCCTCCGTCCCAAAAAGGATCATAGGGGTCTGTTGGTAAATTTCCGTCACGGTTGGCAACCTGTATTACCGGGCCGCAACTTTCATCCTGCAAACAATCCTCAACATGGGCGCCACAGGAAGCGATGAACAGCGCGGCAACCGCCATCCAAAGTGACTTCAATCTTTTTGGGGTCATGGAATTAGTAATTTTGGATCAGGTTTTCTAGTTCTTTTTGCAATTCGGGGGTAAAGGGACCTACCAGTATCAGGTTCAGTTGATCGGGGACAAGAATTCTCCGGGCCACTTCAATGATTCTGTCTTTCGAAATCGCCATGACCTGGTTTCGCTCTTCTTCCAGAGACATTTCTTCTGAGTAAAGGTAAGGAAAAGCATAACGTATCACTTGTTTGTAAGGGTCGTCCAATTCCGAATCCAAATCAAACATATACCTTTTTTTAATATGTGCTACTTCTTCATCAGAAGGGCCCTGGCTGACAAAATTTTTAATTTCCTGGAGAAGGACTTTAGAGACCTCTATGAGTTTTTCTGGCCGTACCGTCACATCAAAATCCATCGTGCCAATATCCGACATGCTGGTGGCTCTGCATTCCACCGAATAAACCAGGCCCCGCTCCTCTCGAAGTACCCTTTGCAAGCGGGATGTGAATCCATCATCAAAGATTCGGCTAATCAATCCCAGAGTCAGGAAATCTTCATGGTTGTAGGAACAGGATCTAAAACATATTTGCAGTTCTATCTGGCTGTCTGAATCTTGCTGAAATAGAAACTGGGATTGGGACTGCTCATCGGGAATACTGCCGAGAAAATGATTCTTTGAAATCGGGGCCACTCCATTAGAAAATTCAGAAAAATATTTTTCTGCTAATCGATGATGGCACTCGTGCTCAATGGGCCCCGCCACCGCCAGAACCATATTACCGGGAACGTAATGGGCATTGTAGTAGTCCCTCAACATTTCCACAGAAATCTTTTTAATGGTCTCTTCTGTTCCAATCGTCGGCCATGACATCGGTGTTCCCGGATAAAGCAGTTTGCAGGCATGGTTGTTGATGTCCACATTCACGCCGTCTTCATTAAGGTCCTCATAGTACTCCTCAAGAATGATCCCACGCTCAACCTCAATCTCGGGGAATGTCGGGGAATGAAAAAACTCTGCGAAAATTTCCATCCCTTTTTCCAACTCTGCGATATGTGGACTGAAACCATATTGTGTGTATTCACCAAGAGTCGAAGCACGAAGGTCTCGACCAATTTTTTCAAACTCCATATTCAGAGAAATAGAATCGGCATATTTCCGGTTCCCCCGAAACATCATGTGCTCCAAAAAATGGGAGATACCATTATTCTTTTCATTTTCAAATCGTAACCCCGCCCGGACAAACATGGAAATTTCGGTAGTGTGGATATGCGGCATTTCAACCGTCACCACGGTCAAGCCGTTGGGAAGGACGTCCTTACAATATTTCAATGAAAATTCTTTAACTTCCATATCCTCTGCCGTGCTTTAAAATTAATTGTTTTAGGCGAAAAAGCATTATTGCACAACCTTGAGGGTAACTCCCAGAAAGATGTGAGCAATCAGTTATTCACCTTATATTCCTGCTATTCAAACAATATGGCATCTTCTCCCAGAAGGGCCTGGATCTGTTCAATCACTTCATCGGAGGGATTAATCCTCAGTTCATTTGCCACAGTGACAACACGTTCCTTCTCATCCGGGAAGATAAAGTGCAGGCGAGTATCATTGCTACCCTTGTGGGAAGAGAGAATCTCCTTCACCGCCACTAGAGTTTCGCGTTCCAGGCCAAGGGTTCTGAAATGGATCATGACCTGTCCGTGGAAATGCTGTTTCGCCTGAGCAAGTGGGAAGACCTCTTTGGCTATCACTTTCGGCAAGCTACCTTCCGAGTCCACTTCCCCTTTTACCAGAAGGGGTACCTCCTCTATCAATAGCGAATGCACTTGACTGTAAATTTCCGGCCAAAGGATAACCTCGACCGATCCCTGCAAGTCCTCAAGAGTGATGATTCCCATCTTATCGCCCTTGCGCGTAGTTTTGGGAAGGTGCTTGATCGGGATTCCTGCCAGACTGACGGACTTCCCATTCCCAGCTTCCGCAATGGAGGCCGATGTTGCGTCGGTGAACCAGGACAACTCCTGGATAAAACTATCCAACGGATGTCCCGTGATATAAAATCCAATACTTTCCTTTTCCAGCCTGAGCCGGTCGGCATCGCTCCACTCCATCACATTTCCGACCAGTGGCTCATCTTCTTTGGTATCGGACTCAAACGAATCAAACATGCTGGACTGCCCCAACAGCTTGTCCCTTTGCTTGGCCTGCCCCTGTTCCATACGCGCCTGAAGTTCACTCATCATTCTGGCCCGACTTTGCCCCAAAGAATCGCAAGCACCACTTTTAATCAGGCTTTCAAATACGCGCTTATTTGCCAACTGCATATCAACGTTCTCGCATAACTGCTCCAAAGATTCAAAACAGTCTAGCTCCTTCCTCGCCGCAATAATATTGTCGATGGCTTTACTGCCTACGTTTTTAATGGCCCCAAGACCAAAAACAAGTTTATTTTCAAAAATAGAAAAATCGCGATCACTGAGGTTCACATCCGGAGGTTGCACAGTAATTTTCATTTCACGGCAATCATGGATATAGCGCAAGACCTTATCGGTGTTATCCATATCACTGGTTATCAAAGCACCAAAAAATTCCAATGGGTAATGGGCTTTTAGATAAGCGGTCTGATAAGAAACCTGTGCATACGCCGCACTGTGCGATTTATTGAAACCATACCCGGCAAACTTTTCCATCAGATTAAAAACTTTATCCGATTTCTTTTCATTAATATTTTTCACCTTCGACCCTGCCATAAACTTCTCACGCTGGGCTGCCATTTCCTCCGGCTTCTTCTTTCCCATGGCCCTTCTCAGCAAGTCTGCATCACCCAGGCTGAACCCCGCCAGTACGCTGGCAATCTTCATCACCTGCTCCTGATACAGAATGACCCCATGCGTTTCCTTGAGAATGGATTCCAACTGCGGCAGGTCATATTTTTCCTGCATCGTTCCGTGCTTACGCTTGACATAATCATCCACCATGCCGCTTTCCAGGGGACCCGGACGGTACATCGCCAAAAGTGCAATGATGTCCTCAAAGCAGTCCGGCTTTAATTTCTTAAGCAGGTCGCGCATTCCCGAACTTTCCAACTGGAAAACGCCAAGTGTTTTCGCATCGCAAAGGAGTTTATAGGTCGCAGGGTCATCCATAGGAATGGCCCCAATTTCCAATTCGATATTTTTCGACTGTTTGATCATTTTCAAAGCATTGTCGATCACCGTCAGGGTTCTTAATCCCAGAAAATCCATTTTCAGCAAACCCAGTTTTTCCACACTTCCCATGGCATACTGAGTCACGACTTCGTCATTCCCGCCTTTATAAAGGGGACAAAACTCGGTGAGAGCCTTCGATGAAATGACCACTCCTGCCGCATGCGTCGAGCAATGCCTCTGCAAACCTTCCAGGTTTTTGGCAATATCCAGTAGTTCCGCGACTTTCGGGTTTTCTTTACGCAGTTTTTCGAATTGAGGTTCTTCCTTGAATGCGTCCTTTAGCGTAACGTTCAATTTATTGGGAACCAGCTTCGCCAGCTTGTCGACCTCCCCATAGGTCATATCCAGAACCCGTCCGACATCGCGGATCACCCCTTTGGCGTTCATGCTCCCAAACGTGATGATCTGCGTCACGTTCTGGTTTCCGCCATATTTCTCGGTAACATATTTAATCACGTCATCTCGACCATCCATGCAGAAGTCGATATCAATATCCGGCATGCTTACCCGTTCCGGATTTAAAAAACGCTCAAACAGTAAATCGTATTGCAGAGGATCGATATCGGTAATTTTGAGGGCATAAGCCACCACACTTCCCGCTGCAGAACCTCGACCGGGTCCGACAGGAATCCCATTTTTCTTGGCGTGATGAATGAAGTCCCATACAATTAAAAAATAACCGGGGTATCCCATTTTCTTGATAATCCCAAGCTCCCGATCCAGCCGCTTCTCATAGGTTTCCTTATCAAACTGAATCTTGCGCTTATCCAGCTCTTCAAATCGCTCTTTTAGCCCCTCGCGGGAACGCTCCTCGAGATAAGTCTCAAGGGTATAAGATTCCGGGACTGGGTAATCCGGCAAATTGAGTTTGTCAAACTCCAGCTCAAGCTCACAGCGCTCAGCAATTTTCAAGGTGTTCTCAATCGCTTCCGGAGTCTCCTTAAACAGCTCAATCATTTCTTGCGGGGATTTAAAATAAAATTCGTCTTTCGGGTACTGCATGCGGTAGGGATCGCTGATGGTTTTTCCCGTCTGAAGACATAACAGAATTTCATGTGCCCGAAAATCTTCCCGGTCAATATAGTGACAATTATTGGTAGCCACTACCGGGAGGTTTAGCTTTTTGCCAATTCCTATAAGTTCCTTATTGATCCGGTCTTGATTTTCCAGTTGGTGGTTCTGCAATTCGAGAAAGAAGTTGTTCTCACCCATGATCTCAGCATACTGATTAGCCACCTTGATGGCGCGTGGAACATTCTCACGGTTCACGTTATGAGCGACTTCACCACGAACACAGGAACTCAAAGCAATCAGTCCTTCCGAATGTTCGGCCAGCAGTTCCTTATCAATCCGAGGCTTGTAATAAAAGCCTTCCAGATAGGCTTTGGTAACCAGTTTAATGAGATTTTTATAGCCGGTTTCATTTTCAGAAAGAAGAATCAGGTGGTAGGACGCATCGCGTAGCCCATCCTTGGAAGATTTTTCAAGTCGGCTCTCAGGGGCTACATACACCTCGCATCCGATTATAGGCTTGATGCCGTGTTTACGAGCCATGTTATAAAATTCGACCGCCCCGAACATATTGCCATGATCGGTCATCGCGACCGCAGGCATACCAAATTCTTCTGCCCTTTTAAATAGAGCAGAATGACGGATGGAAGAATCCTGCAAGCTATAGGAAGTATGAAGGTGAAGATGTACAAAATTGGTAGGGCTCATACCACCACTAAATACCAGTTTGCCAGCCCTAAAGCAACCATCCAAAGATGCCCACTCTAACTCTTTATTTTTCTAGGACTTAATCTTCGCTTTTAAATGAAGAGAGCATTCACCAAAAGTAAAACTGTACCGGTCACAATACCCGCGCCAATAAAATTGAGCGCGAAACCGGCACGAGACATTTGCGGCACGCCCACCCAACCACTGCCAAATACAATGGCATTCGGCGGAGTTGCCACAGGTAACATGAAAGCAAATGAAGCAGCCAGCGTAGCTGGAACCATAAATAACAGAGGATGAATATTTACCGCTACTGCTGAAAGCCCTAGTATGGGAAGAATCATGGTGGTGGTGGCTGTGTTGGAGGTCAACTCTGTCAAAAAAGTCACAGAAAGACAGACGACCAGCACCATCAACCACAAAGGCCAACCCGCAACACCTGTGAGTTTATCGCCGATCCATTTATCAAGTCCGGACGCACCAAACCCACTCGCCAAGGCAAACCCTCCGCCAAATAATATCAAGATGCCCCATGGAACTTTCGACTGCACCGTGTTCCAGTCCAGCGCAAAGTATTCCCGCTTGCCATGAAGATCCAACCCTTTGATTCCATTAACAGGAAAGATTAAAAGCAATACCCCCATTGCCATGGCCACAGTGGAGTCATGCAGGTATTTAGGATGAGCAAACAACCCCGACCAACCCGGTATTACAAACTCCCCCATTAAAATAGGCTTGCGAAAAATCCATAAAAAGGCAGTGAGACAGAACACTCCCGCCACAATTTTTTCCGCATGGTTCATCGAACCTAAATCATCCAATTCCTGTTGAATGATTTCATGGCTTCCGGCTGAAATATTTTTCAGAGGAACTGGCGATACAAATCGGCACAGATACACCCACACCAACGGAATAAAAACTATCACAATGGGAACCGCCAGCATCATCCACTGAAAAAAACTAATTTCAGGATTATCCGGAAATAGATTTTTGTAAAAACCTGCAAACACAATATTAGGAGGAGTGCCAATGAGAGTACCCACTCCACCGATACTGGCGGAATAGGCCAAACCCAGCATGAGCACCAATCCTAATCCATTTTCAATGGTCTTTTGTGAATCAGGATTTTTCTCTCCGTTTAAGGATGCGTCTATAGCTATTTGTCGCACCACCGCCATGGCAACCGGGAGCATCATCATCGTCGATGCGGTGTTAGAGATCCACATCGATAAAAATGCGGTGGCAACCATGAACCCAAGTACGATGCGTTGTGGGTCTGTTCCCATTAAAGAAATGATCCACAAAGCAAGACGTTTATGAAAGTTCCATTTCTCCATGGCGAGAGCGATCATGAATCCACCCAAAAACAGGAAGATGAGATGGTTGGCGTAATTGGGAGCAACCTGTTTACTGGGAAGGATGCCCAGCAACGGAAATAAGATGAGAGGTAACAGAGCCGTCACCGCCAGCGAGGTGCCTTCGCCGATCCACCAGATCGCCATGATGGCGGTCACAGCCAGCATGCACTGTCCATCCGAGGACAAACCCTCCGGTGCTGGCATGATAAGCAATGCAAGAAAAACCACAACACCTGTTATCAGCACGGCACTCTGCTTTTTGAAAGAAGTCTTCATACTATCCCTTAAATCATTGACAGAACGATATTAACTCGTCCGGCAAAACATAACAACTAGCCTCCTCCTTCGAGCTGTAACGTCATTTTTTTTATCTCGACCCCAGATTTTTCCAACGAAATATATTGAAAACCCATGAATTAGCAACCTCCCCCGTGAATGAGGGATTTACACATCCTATTAATTGTTTGATCCTAGTTGAAATTTGGCTACTTTGGCCTTTGTAATTGTTGCACATTTATTTTCTATAATTTTGAAACCGACTACCATGAGCACAAAAAAAGCGATTCCCCAATTCCCCATTTTTGATGACTTCACAGAGGAAGAAATTCAAGAGCTTTTCGACATGGATGAATCTCTATTGAGCTACCATGATGGAGAATATATCATTCGACAAGGCGAAATGGGTTCAGCTCTATTCATTCTTGTTGAAGGTGAAGTCAGGATCACTAAAAACCAGGCACCCGATATTGATTTGAATAAACTGGTATCCGGTGCCATTTTTGGAGAAAGTCCCATCATTACCAGCTCAACCCGGTTGACCAATGTCATCGCAAAGGGGGAGGTTGCTCTATTAAAACTGGATGCCGCCAAATTCCAGGTTTTAAATCCTGTCATTGCTAACAAGTTTCATATCCAGCTCAACAAACTTTTAGTTTCACGCCTGAATACGATGAATGACCATCTTGCTGAAGTTCAGACAGGCATTGATAATTTCATTAGAATTTATGATAGTCACAGGAAAAAGATGGAGGAAGATCCATTGATCTCAGATGAATTCAAAATGGTTCAGAAACTTTGGTCCGTTTATTTTGCAAACTTGAGAACGAAATGAAACTTTGAACCCACAGAGGGTATCTGCACTAAGGATTCAGTAATTCCGCGAGCGTTTCCTTGAGCAGGTCAAAATTGATGGGTTTATTAAAACAAGCGGAAGCACCGTCCTGCATGCAAGCCTTAGAAATTTCCGGGGTGAGATGGGCAGAAACCATGACGACAATAATTTCTGGTTTCCAAGCTTTAATCATTTTCAACAGGTCATCGCCGGTCACATTAGGCATCCTGATATCCAGAAGAACCACTGCAGGGTTAAAATTATTTATTTGGGAAATGGCTCCCCCACCATCAAAAGCTATTGCAATATCGCAATAATCTTCCATACATCGTTTCGCAACCTGGCAGTTTTTCTGATTGTCATCCACGACCAATAATTTGTATTTTTCTTTCCCCCCCATTGTTTTACTTCCAAATTATTGAAGGATTATTATTTAGTGTTGCTGAACTTTCATTCAAAGTTACTAAAAATAATTATAGCGTCCCACTGTCACAACTCGACCACACTCGAGCAACTATTGCGTCAATAAATTTTCTGTCAATGGTGCTATTTTTGTATACCCACATCAAAGGAAAAATAAAACACAGGGGAAGTTCATTCTTAAGTGTTGAGGTAAACCAGAGGCCAGATTCTTCGCTCTTCCAGAATCTAAAACAATGCCGCCCCTGTTAAGAGGTGGCTAGGATTTCATTTATCTTGAGGGTGGAGACGATGTGTTTATCCATACCCAGTTCATTGGGGGAATAGCCCAATGCCAAGGCAACAAGTTGGGGAAGGTGTAATACGGGGATGGAGTTATTGGTCTTTTGCAGGACTTCGATTTCTGGTTGGTATGAATCCAGACTCAGGTGGCAGAGAGGACAACCGGTCGCAACAACATCGGCGCCGTGCTCTATTGCATCCAGCAAGGCGTTGCCCGACATACCCAGAGAGGCATCCTTATTCATCATAACAATGGGGAAGCCACAACATTTAACGCGGCTGGGATAATAAACGGGTGTTGCGCCCAGAGCTGCAAAAATATCTTCCATACCAGTGGGATTATCTGGGCTTTCGAAGTCCGAGCGCCCAGAGGGGCGCAGAACATAACAGCCATAAAACGCGGCAACTTTTAATCCTGTCAACGGTCGCTTTATACGTTCCTTCAATCTTGCCATTCCCTCTTCCGTTGCAAGGATGTTGGCAAAATGTTTAATGCGGGTCTTACCGTTATATTGATGTCCACCTTCTTCGAGGATGTCATTAACCTGCTTTTTATAATTGGCATCTTCATTAAGATGGGCTTCGGTTTTTTTCAAAGTACCCTGACAGGTGGAACAAATAGTAACAATATCGAGCCCCTGTTTTTCGGCAATGGAAAACGATCGTGCATTGAGCGCATCAGCAAGCAGGGGACTTTTTTCAGAAACAACCCCGGCACCACAGCAGGAAGCGCTTTTCATTTCTATGAAATCAAAGCCGAGACCTTCGGCAGCCTTGGTAGTAGAAAGCATCAATTCACGAGTCGCCCCTTTGGCAACACATCCTGTAAACAGGGCAAACTTCATTGATCCAACTCCTTAAAAATTCGTTTAACATCATCCACTTCTTCAATAGAGTGGTGAATGACTGGGGGAACTTTACCTTTCAAAAGCATCCTGAGTCCAACTGGGACCAGACTGAGCAATCCGGGGATATTGAAAAACCCCATCGACTCGACCGGAATCCGGTTCTCATTCAGGTTGCCACTTCTTTTTACAGAATTAAAAAACGACATGGCATGTCGGGCTCCGACATTATTGGTCACACCCTTATCCAGGGCCACGGTCATAATTTCTTTGATCCGGTCAAACGGACGAGCCGGTTTCGGACAACGCTCTACACATTCGCCACAATGCGTGCAGTCCCAGATGCCTCCCGGTTCGCTGAGTTCTTTGACCCGCTCAAGAGTTTGGGAGTCACGAGAATCGCCTACAAATCGTTGTGCCTTGGCCAGGGCCGCAGGTCCCAGAAAATTGTCATCGACTTCCAGTGTATTGCAATCTGAGTAACAGGCCCCGCACATGATGCAGGTACTCGAATCATCAATCAACCTGAACTCTTGCGGGGATTGGTGCCGTTCTTTTTCCGGCGGCGCTTCTTTCGGTTCCAGATAAGGTTTGACCTTGTTGATCTTGTCCCAGAACGGAGTGAAGTCCACCACCAGGTCTTTCACCGGCTTCATATTGCCTAAAGGTTCTAACGTGATGGTTTCATCATTATCGATAATGTGTTCAGCCTGACGCTGACAAGCCAGCAGGGCGTGTCCGTTAGCCTTGACCGCGCAGGATCCACAGATGGCGCTTCGGCAGGACATCCGGTAAGACAAACTTCCATCCAAAGTCCACTTGATCTGATTCATGCAATCCAGAAGCGTAGCCCCCGATGGAATGTCCAGTTGGAATTCCTCGTAATAAGGTTCCGGTTGTTTTTCTGGATTGAAGCGCTTGATCCTGAAAGTCGCCATTAATAAGTTCTTTCTGCAGGTTGATATTTGGTGATAATAACTGGTTTTGGTTTTATTTCCAGTCCATCGGGTGTAGCAAAGACCATTGAATGATGGAGAAAGTTTTCGTCATCACGTTTCGGGAAATCTGTCCGAAAATGACCGCCACGGCTTTCTTTCCTTCTTAGAGCGGCAGTAGCAATGAGCTGGGCAACGCTCAGCATATTTCCCAATTCTAGAATTTCATAAATTTCTGTATTAAAAACTTTGCCCTTGTCGGTCACCTTACCTTTTTTAAATCTTTCCTGCAGACCTTTCAAGGTTTCAAGACAAACTTTGAGTCTTTCCTCATCGCGGAAAACACCACAATGGCTCATCATAATTTCTTTCATCTCATCACGGATGTCGTTATAGCTTTCTGATCCATCTCTTTGAAAAACATCCTCAAATTTTTCCAGTACCCTGGCTTTTTCCTGCCCTTCATTAACATTTCCGTAATCAATACCCACTGCATATTCTAGAACGGATTTGCCCGCACGTTCTCCAAACACAACGGCGTCCAGAAGAGAATTTGTTCCGAGACGGTTTCCGCCATGAACTGAAACACAGGCACATTCACCGGCGGCAAAAAATCCGTTCATCCGAGTACCCTTCTCATCAAGAATGACGTGGGAAAATTTATCGGTGGGAATGCCACCCATCGAATAATGCGCGGTAGGTTGAATAGGCAGACAATCTGTAATGCAATCTATTCCCAGAAAGTCGATACCCAGTTGCCTGATTTGTGGCAGGCGTTCCATAATCCGGTCCTTACCCAGGTGGCGCAGGTCCAGGTGGATCATGTCTTTTCCATCCACACCTCGTCCGGCATCCATTTCGCTCTGTTCGGCTCGGGCCACAATATCACGGGGAGCGAGTTCCATTCGAGACGGCGCATACGTTTCCATGAAGCGCTCACCTTTTCCATTCAAGAGGTAGGCTCCCTCCCCTCGCGCCGCTTCTGAAAATAAAATTCCCTGCCGATACAAGCCCGATGGATGAAATTGCACAAACTCCGGGTCTTCCATTGGGATGCCAACATCCAACGCGGCCATGACTCCATCAGCGGTGCTGGCAAATGCATTGGAAGTAATTTTGAATATCCTGCCATACCCGCCTGTGGCAAAAACCACAGCCTTGGCCTGTATCACTTCCACTTCACCAGTCTGGATATTACTGACCACCACACCGTTACAACGATCGCCATCAACAATCAGCGCATGCATGTACCATTCATTATAAATTTTTACGGATTCCGCATTCTTCATGAGCTGTTCATGAAGAGCATGCAAGATTGCATGGCCCGTGCGGTCGGCAGAAAAACAGGCGCGTGGTTTGGAATGCCCGCCAAAACTGCGCTGGGCAATTTTTCCATCCGGCGTGCGACTAAAAACACAACCCATATGTTCTAATTCATAAATGATTCGGGGCGCGGCTTTGACATACTCTTCGACAGCATCTTGATCATTGAGGAAGTCGCCACCTTTAATGGTGTCGTACATGTGTTCTTCCCAGGTGTCCGGTTCAGAGTTCCCCAAAGAAGCAGCAATTCCCCCTTGTGCTGCACCAGAATGAGACCGGGAAGGATAGACTTTGGTCAGCATACCCACATTCAGATCCTTAGACACTTCCAGAGCACAGCGCATTCCGGCTAGCCCCGCACCGATAATCACGACATCATGTTGAATCACTCAATCACCTCAAAACGGGGAAACTCCCGCAAATCTTTCAATGCCAGATTATCCGATCAAAGTCGGATAAAAATTGATATTTCCTAAATTACCCTGCTTCGTTTCAAATTTCCGGTAAAGCCCCTTTATCAACAATAACCATTGAAAATCAAAGGGAAAATTCTTTGAAATCAAAGTAAGGCGGGCTGAAAATCGGGGTAGCTACCGGAACCAAAATCGAAGGCCGATTTAACCATTTCCCCTCCTGAAAAGTCAAGAAAAATGAGATTTGAGTTGCAAATCTAGAGCAGGCCCCTCATAATGATCTCGACCATCGACAAGTATTTTTAACTACTTGAAATTAAAGGCCCTAACTCTCACACCCCGATGTGAAAAGTGCCCACCTGGAGCATCTTTTGGAATTATTGAACTTTGAATCTCTGCCCTTGCCCGAGCAAGTTTTAAAGGGCATTCGCGATGCAAATTTTGAGACCTGCACGCCTATTCAAAGCAAGTCCCTGCCAATCACTCTTGGGAAAAAAGACTTGGCTGGACAAGCACAAACCGGAACCGGGAAAACTGCGGCATTTTTAATTACCCTTTTTACCCGACTCCTGGAAAACAATCCCCCCCCAGCACCCAAGGAAAAGGCTGGCCCTCGGGCATTGATCATTGCACCGACACGCGAACTGGCAAGACAGATCGAAAAAGATGCTCTGCTTTTGGGAAAACATTGCGATTTTCGCACGGTTTGCGTAATTGGAGGAGTCGATTACGATAAACAAAGAAACCAGATTAAGGCTGGGGTGGATATCCTGATTGCAACACCTGGTCGGTTGATCGATTTTTATAAGCAAAAATTTTTTAGTTTGAAGTCAGTGGAAGTTCTGGTGGTCGATGAAGCCGACCGCATGTTTGATATGGGCTTCATTGCCGATCTGCGTTATTTATTCAGGAACTGCTCTCCCTATAACAAACGTCAATCCATGCTATTTTCAGCCACTCTTAACCACCGAGTGATGGAATTGTGTTATGAACACATGAACAATCCCGTCAGGGTGGCCATCGAGCCTGAAAAAGCTGTAGTCGACCAGATCACTCAGATTCTCTACCATGTTGGACAGCATGAAAAGTTCAACCTCCTCCTTGGTTTGATGAAACAAGAGGCTGGGGAAAAAGTTTTGATTTTCTGCAACACTAAAATTGAATGCGAGCTACTTGAGTGGAAACTGAACCATAACGGATTCAACGCCGGACAAATTAGCGGAGACCTTCACCAGAGAGCCCGGATCAAGGTATTGGAAAAGTTTCAGGATGGCGAACTGGATATCCTCATTGCCACCGATGTAGCATCGCGAGGACTGCATATCGACGATATCACGCATGTCATTAATTATGACTTACCTCAGGATGCAGAAGATTATGTCCATAGAATAGGAAGAACAGCGCGGGCTGGAAACAAAGGTACCGCCATCACCCTTTGTTGTGAAGAATTCGCTCAACACCTGGAGCGGGTAGAAGAATACCTGAAAGACAAAATTCCCGTATCCTGGCCTGAAGAAGAATTATTCCTTGAAGAAAAAGAAGGGAAGCCTCCCATTAGAAAACGCCGAGGCCCACCCAAAGCAAAAGCCAAAAGCCATAGTAGTAAAAGACCCAGTGGTGGACGTCCACCACGCAAACGACCCCACGCCGGTGGGAGAGAACTGGCAAAATCTCGTTGAGCCAAGATAGCGGGTTAATCATCAGCGAAAGATATTGCCAGTCAGCCCAATGCCTAGTGGCTCTCTATTAATTTTTGCAACGCTTCCTCATCCAATATTTTGATTCCAAGTTGACGGGCTTTTTCCAGTTTTGAACCCGCCGAGTCCCCTGCCACCAAATAATCAGTCTTTTTAGAAATCGTTGAGGTAACTCGTCCGCCAAGAGATTGTATTTTCTCCTTGGCCTCTTCACGGGTAAATCGGGACAAAGTCCCCGTCAGGACAAACTGCCTTCCTTCGAGCAACCCCTCCGTTTCGGAGAAGTCCCCCAGTTCTTCCATAAGTATGCCCTGTTCCCGTAGCTTTACAATTTCCTGCTGATTAGTATCCCGATCCAAAAATGCTTTTAAACTTTCAGCAATGACAGGTCCTATTTCACCAATCTTTTCCAGTTCATCATAGTCCGTCTCTTGCAATCTTTTAAGAGATCGAAACTTCCTGGCAAGAAGAGTCGCCGTACGCTGCCCCACATGGCGCACCCCCAGAGCATGCAGAAAACGGGAAAGCCCGGCAGACTTGCTCTTCTCAATTTCTTCAATCAGGTTCTGTGCGGATTTATCCGCGAGACGTTCCAGAGACGCTACTTCATCCTTTTTCAGAATATAAAGATCAGAAAAGTTTTTGACCTGTCCAGAATCAACCAATTGTTCAATCACCGCTGGACCAAGGTGGTCAATATTCATTGCCTTTCGAGAAGCAAAGTATCGAAGTCTTTCTTTTAACTGCGCCGGGCAGGCACTATTCACACATCGCCAGACCGCCTCGTTTTCTGCACGATGAATGAGAGCCTGGCATTCCGGGCAAGCAATGGGCATCTTAAATGCCGTTTCCCTCTTTTCAGTGGACTCGATAACCCGAACCACTTTAGGAATAATTTCGCCGGCCTTTTCAATCACCACCTGATCGCCAACACGGATGTCTTTACGTTTTATTTCATCTTCGTTATGAAGAGTGGCCCTGCTGACTGTAGATCCCGAGACAAATACAGGCTGCAATTCGGCGACAGGAGTGATGGAGCCGGTCCTTCCAACCTGGCATACAATATCCACGATTTCAGTTATGGCCTGTTCCGCTTCATACTTGTAGGCAACTGCCCAGCGGGGAAATTTGGAAGTCGCCCCCAGTGTTTTGCGGTGAGCCAATGAATTTAACTGAATAACCAAACCATCTACTTCATAACCGAGCTCTTTTCGTTTTTCCCTAAATTCTTCAATCAAGCCAAGGGTTGACTCAAAGTTTCTACAAAGCTGGTTGTACTCATTAATCGGAAACCGTAATGCAGAAAGTTTTTCCTGCATCTCAAAGTGAGTTTCGAAAGGATTTGTATCGAGAAAACCTACGGTATAAATAAATATGTCTAGCTTTCGTTCTGCAGTGATAGCGGGGTCAAGGAGACGCAAAGCACCAGCAGCCGCATTTCTGGGATTGGCAAAGGGAGTCTCCCCTTCTTCCGCACGCTGGGCGTTGATGCGTTCAAACTCCCTTTTAGGCATATAAACCTCACCACGAACTTCTATGCGTTTGAAAGACTCTGTATCAATCTTTAAGGGAATAGAGCGTATGGTTCTTAAATTTGCAGTGATGTCCTCGCCCTGAAATCCATCACCTCGAGTAGCACCACTCACCAGCAAACCATCCTCATAAGTGAGTGCCACTGCCAGGCCATCGAATTTCAATTCCACCACATATTCAATAGAGTCTTCAGGAACATCAGGAAGACCTCGAAGCACTCTCTGATGAAACGCTCGCACCTCATCTAAATTGTAGGTATTGTCGAGACTGAGCATAGGGATCGGGTGTACGATCGCTTTAAATCGCTCATCCACTTTGCCGCCTACTCTCTGCGTAGGAGAATCGAGAGTGACACATTGCGGGTGAGCGGCTTCTAACTCTTTCAAACGACGAAGAAGCGCGTCATATTCCTGATCAGAAACCACTGGGGAGTTTTTAACGTAGTAGAGATGGTCGTACCGCTGGATCGTTTGTTTGAGGGTTTCGATTTCCTGTTTTACCGTCATATAAAAATAGGGGTTTTATCTAGGCTCCAAAGTCACATAATACCCCTGCCGTCCACGCTGAACCAGAAGTAAAATGCGATCCGGATTATTTATATCCTCCACAGCCCTATTATAATCCTCTTCGCTGTCCACACGTACTTGATTCAATTGTCTGCATATCTTCAAACGAATCTGTACCAAGAGTACATTTTAGCTAGAGATACATTTGGTTTATAGTACATTTGAGATTTCTTTTAGGCAAAGCCAGAGTATTACGGTTTCTACCCTCTGTGTTTGCTTGATATAAGGAGGATATTACTCGGATTGGAAGTGGAGATATTGACCTCTCTTACCTCGGGTCTTGGAAACCTCAATGTCAACAGGGTCAATTTTAAAAATAAAAAATCAACTAGCAGGACTTGGAATATTCATATTTTGATATTTATCCTTAATCTTTACAGAAAGGAGCGCCAATCCATATATTCCATACATGAAAAAAGGGATAAAAAGCCCTTGGCGCATACGATATATTGCTCCTACATTAGGAACTACCAGACCTAATAATAATATCATGATCACCGAAAAGATAAGAACAGGAGCTAATAATTTAAAGATTTTAATCTCCATAAAGATAACAAATATAAAACCAATCAAAATCAAATACATGACTGAAGTCTCAAAACCCGATATTGCCCTGCCTATAGACCCTGTTTTACTTCCCTGAGAAAACCATAGAGATGGAAACGGCGATAAAAATCCAATTTGAAATGCCTTGGGTATGTAAGCAACCAGTTCTCTTATATTTACATATTGAATGGTGTTATCGATATTTGAAGTCGCATACCTATCAGCAAGTCCAAAAGCAAATCGCTTTATACTAAGCCGAATGGCGATTTTCTCAATAAAATTCCTAATATAACCTGTGGCACCGCTAAGTTCTGGAGACCTTCGGAGTTGAATCATCCTCGAATATATTACTTGCCTATGTTCATAATTCTCAGCATTTAAATCGCCAACAATTGATTCGCGCGAGTACTCCCCGGAGGCTTTCCAATTCATGTAATCTTTGGCTATATTTATTTCTGCAATTGCCTTAGGACTAGTCTTTACCGATAATCCCACCAGAGTTCTCAGAGAATTATTTTGAAAGGAAATTGCAAATACGAAAAGCAGCAATACTAGTGCTGGAAAGCGTGCAATTGATCTTGTAAACAATAAAATCAGGGTAAATACAGAAAAAATTGTCAATAGTAAAGGGGTAACATATCCTCGTATCTCAGTAATAAGAAAGAAGCCAATTACTATTGCTACTACACCTTTCCAAATAGAA
>Ga0233433_10000054_pt1 | contig 141232 bp, 141 predicted proteins | sample SI_122_August201_5_FD_179868 | JGI IMG/M metagenome (GOLD analysis project Ga0233433, IMG submission 179868) | Seawater microbial communities from Saanich Inlet, British Columbia, Canada - SI_122_August2016_100_MG | ecosystem: Environmental > Aquatic > Marine > Inlet | place: Canada: British...
CGCCAACATAGTCATCAAGACGTTCGGGGAGCAAAGTGCTTTGGCTACGGTCTTCACCTTCAATAAAACGCTTCATCAAATCCTCCCGCTAACACCATGGGAGAATCATATCATGCATCACGTTTTTACACAGCCTGGACCCGAAACGGACATTGAACCGCAATGGCTGCCCGATTGTCGGAACCATACTTGACGGAGCCAGTCAATCTCGCTCCCTCCCCCATTTCCTAATTTCTTTCTAGCAAATTACATGGCAGATTACGGCTTCCCAAATGTAACACGCTTCGTTACACCATTGTTGGCCCCCTCAACAAACGGCTAGCTTGAACACAAGGTTTTTTAGCGTTATGACACCATTGATATCCATCATCATTACTACCTATAACTGGACAGAGGCGTTGGAACAGGTTTTGTCCTCATTGATGTTGCAAAAAGATGGACGCTTTGAAGTCATTATTGCTGATGATGGATCGAAAGCGGAAACCCGTGAGTTGATCGAAAAATTTGCGGATCGTGCATCCTTTCCGATAAAACATTTCTGGCAGGAAGATCGGAGTTTCCGGGTGGCGCGCTGTCGCAACGGCGGCGTATCCCTAGCTACCGGAGAGTATCTCATTTTTTCAGATGGCGACTGTTGTTTTCTGCCGGACTTCATAAGCAACCACCGCGAACTAATGGAAGACGGTCAGATGGTGACAGGCAAGCGGTGCTTCTTAAAGAAGAGGTTCACGAATCGTGTCTTAAAGAACAAGACGGCATTCTACAGCTGGCCAAGAGCGATATTGTTCATTCTTGGATTGTTCGGCGCCTGTAATCGAGCTTTCCAGATTCTCCCCATCCCACAAAGTGACGCGCAACGGAAACGGGTGCCACTTGAATGGCGGAATGCTCAGACTTGCAATCTCGCGGTGTGGACAAAGGACTTTCAAAGAGTTGATGGTTTTGATGCCAGCTACGAGAACCATGGCATGGAGGATTCGGACTTCATTTTGCGCATCATTCGATCCGGTGTTACTCGCAAGACTGCTAATTATACTTCGCCGGTATTGCATCTGTATCATCGCCGCGGCGATGATACAGGTCGGTTCGATACAGATGGTCAAAATTATAAACGACTTGCCGCGTTGGAGGCTGATGTTGAGCGTTATACGCCCATTATCGGGTATTCTGAATGCCATGGGTGACGTGCAGAAGGGCGTGTTTCCATGACACTATGTTCAGGGATGGGTTTTGACGCCTTCCGAATGTCCCCTTATGGCTGAGTCTGTTGAAAAAGTCTGATTAGACGGTGTTTTCTATGCCCGCTATTGTCTATAGCGGACGCTTGGTTTCCGCACCGGCTTAAAACCGATGCGGTATTTGCTTTCTTGGCTATGTGGCGCCTGTTTTGGTTATTATTCAGGCCACCATCGGCTGTGGCTGTGGCGGCGGCGTGGTGCTGTGATTGGCAAGCCTTTTGAGGTTCTGGACGGTAGCTGTCAGCAAGAACTCCTCCTTCGCTCCGCTGAGACCGCGTAATCGTAAACGAACCATGGAGAGAATGTTCTTGGCCTCACCAAACAGTCTTTCGATCTGTTTGCGATCAACGCCCGATTGGTAATAAGCATCGGTTTCCATTAAAGCCTGGGCGTGATCCCGAGCTTCCTGATTGACGTCTCTTGATATACGTCGTTCCCGGCCCGTGGTGCAATTGGGTTTGAGTGGACATCCTGAGCAGTCAATGCGTTTAGCAATATACTTGATAGTGGTTCCATCATGGGCGGTGCCCGACGTTCTCAATTCTTTGCCACCGGGACAGACATAGAGATCACGTTCTTTGTTGTAGTCAAAGTCGGCACGGACGAACTTGCCTTCTGCCGCCACACGGCTCTGATCCCACACGGGAATGTACGGAGTGATATTGCGTTCGACCAGCCAGCCGAGCATCTCACCCGTGCCATAAGCCACATCGCCTGCAAGACGATCAGGCTTCAGGCCAAAGCGATCTTCTGTCCGCTCGATCATGGTCTCGGTGGCGTCGGCCTCCTTGGAGATGCGTGTGGGTGTCGCCTCTACATTAACGATGACGGCGTTCTCCATGTCCATGAGGTAGTTCAGGCTGTAACCGAACATGATTTTGTTACGGCCACGCGCCGTCCATGCGGCCATTGGATCAGTAGGTAACACGGCCTTGGGATTAGTTGGTGGATTGTCGCTCTCCAACGCGCTCAGTATTCTTGAACCGGGCGACTGGTTAATTGTTCTCCGTCCATTCCACCTCGCTGCCCTTGATCCGTTGGAAACGGTTGGCATTGGCTTCAATAACCGAAGCATCAACAGCAAACCCTTCGCTAGCTCACTACCATCACTTACACGGCATATATTCCCATCCGGTTCGATCAAATCACCATTGAGGATCAAGAAGGTCTTGTCAAAACGGTGGGCATGCGAGACTAGGCCTGCGGAAGGCCTAAACCTGCTCGTCCAACCGATCCGTTGGCAGTGGCGGCATACGGCCCAAACCGGATATTTCAGCGCGCAGGTCTGCCGTCATGTCTATATCCACGGCTTCTAGTGATGGTCCGAGTTGTTCCAGATTTCTGGCACCGATGATGGGGCTTGTTACCGCCGGGTGCGCCGCGGCCCAGGCAACGGCCAGGCTGACCGGGTGAATGCCCTTTGCCTCGGCTAGGGCTGTGAACTTCTCCGCCGTTTGAATCACGTCGTCTTCGCCGTACCGGACGGCATAGGACTCGCTGTCAATGATGCGTCCTTTAGCTGGCTTTGCACCTTTGGCGTATTTGCCGCTCAGCAATCCGCCGCCAACGGGGCTATAGGTAATGACGCCCAGGTTTTCGGCTTCGGCCAGGGGCAGGATTTCAACCTCGACCTGACGTTTGACCACATTATACATGGGCTGGAGAACGTCGAAGCGGTTCCATCCATTGCGCGCCGAAATACCCAATCCCCTGGCGATCTGCCATGCGGCATAGTTACTGGCGCCGAGGTAATGAACTTTGCCTTGGCTTACCAGTTGCTCCAGCGCGCGTAGGGTTTCTTCCAGCGGTGTATCGTCGTCCCACTGGTGCATAAACAAGACATCCAGATGATCCGTTTTCAGGCGTTTGAGGCTGTCCTCAACAGATTTCAGGATATGCCGGCGATTGCCACCCTGAGCGTTAATATCGTCACCCATCTTGAAATAACACTTTGACGTAACAACCAACTCGTCACGATCCTTGGCAATCAGGTCTCCAAGAACCTTTTCAGACTCGCCCCTGTTGTACACATTGGCGCAGTCGAAAAAATTGATGCCTTTGGCACGACAGGCCGCATACATCTTGGCTGATTCTGATTTGTCGGCATCACCGCCGAATGACATGGTTCCCATGCAGAGTTGCGAGACCTGGACGCCGGTGTTTCCCAGTAAATTGTACTTCATGATTTCTCGCCGCCCCAATCACACCCAATCAGAAAGCACCCGGTTTCTGTGCGTGAATTATGGTGCGTGCCCGGCTCATAGTGAACAAAATCGCCGCGTCCCAAAACCTTCCCATCCGGCTCGATCAAATCGCCGTCGAGGATCAGGTAGTCCTCGTTAAAACGGTGCGTGTGCGCGATTGTTTCGGCGCCGGGTTCCATGCGAATGACGTAGACGCCCATGTTGTTACCGTCTTTGTTGTGGGTGAGCGGCAGGTAGCTCATATTTTCCTGCACCGGACCTTCCATATCATAGGGCTTGAGGGGCGTTTCGTAGATATTGGTGACTGTGCGTTGATCACCGTACTTGTTGCTATCTGTCATGGGGGTTTCCTGTTTGGGCCAGTTTAGAATTGTGTCGCTGGGATGAAAACTAAAGTCGTTAATGGTGGGATTTTTGCGGCTATTAACCTACCATACACGTATAAACAGGCGGTATGCCATCATTGGGATATGACAGCCGGTATCGGCAGGGAAAACGTGGTGAGAACCAGCGGATGAGCAACATCATTGAAACAGCTCGAGAGCGGGCACTGTGGCCCGGTTGGCGCAATGGGACCGGCAGTGGTCCGAGCAGATTGCCATCGGGTGTAGAGCGCTACCGCATCGCCGGTGGTGGTGCCATTACCGTTGCGGTGGAAGCCGGTGACAAGCTGTCCCTGATCGACGTAGAAGGGGCGCAGACCTGCGAACTGGTCGCTTTTGATACCAACTGGCGGGCCAACCCCGAAGTTGTTGGCGTAAAGGTATCCGGGCGCGGTGACGGTATTCGCGACTGGTTGGGGAGTAACCCTGATAATCGGGTGCTGGCAAACCGGCTTTCCGGTATGGGCGCTGATCTGAATGATGTGAAATCCAGTGTCTTGTTCGGTCCGGATAGTCAGGCCGGCGATCGCATTGAGTTCGGAGCCGTAGAAGACAGTGTTCTGGTGGCGGTCGCCCCCGGTGCTCCCATGCGGGTGGACGAGCAAAACCCGCCGACCGAGATCGAGTTACAGATTGTGCGCGCCAAGTCATTGGATGAGCGCGAACCGGTGCTGCCCGATCCGTTGGCTGATCCCATTCTGGATTTCAGGATCGACCGTGCAACGGCTACGTCCTATGAGGTCAAGGCCGGTGATTATATCCAGATCATTGATATTCAAGGCCAGCAATGTTCGGATTTTCAGGGCTTCACCGTGGCCGGTCTGGATAAAGGGATTGAGCGTTGCGTGGATATTACCACGACCAGAACGCTCATGGGGCAGGGTTATCCCGGACCAGGGTTGCAGGCCAAATATTATGATCAGGATATGCAGCCGTTGGTGGAGGTCGTGCAGGATCATTGCATGCGCCATGATGCTTTCGGGCTGGCATGCACATCCAAATATTATGATGATCTGGGCTATCCCGGCCATGTGAACTGTTCTGATAATTTCAATGCGGTGCTGTCGCCCTATTCCATTGCCGCGCGGCGTGGCTGGATGGCCATGAATTTTTTCTATAATACCGGTATTGATGACGCTAATCAGTTCTATCTGGATGAGCCCTGGTCCCGGCCCGGCGATTATGTGTTGCTCAAAGCCCTGACCGATATGGTCTGCGTGTCGTCGTCGTGTCCCTGCGATATTGATGCGGCCAATGGTTGGAACCCCACCGACATACATATACGAACCTATTCACCCAACGAGAGTTTCCGCCGTTCAGTCGGATTTCGGAAACGCCCTGATGCGGATGCACACATGACCAAAGAAACAGGTTTTCATTCTCGCACATCAGCCCTGACCCGGGACTATGTTGAATACAACGGCTATTGGATGCCAAATAGCTACACCAATCATGGTGCCATTGCCGAATATTGGGCGGCGCGTGAGAAGTGCATCATTATGGACCTGTCGCCACTCAGGAAGTTTGAGATTCTGGGCACGGACGCCGAAGCGCTGGCCCAATACTGCCTGACCCGTAATGTGCGGCGCATGGCTGATGGCCACGTTGTATACACCGCTATGTGTTACGACACCGGCACCATGGTCGACGATGGTACGCTGTTCCGTCTGGGGCCGGATAACTTCCGCTGGATTGGCGGCAGCGATTATGGCGGCGAGTGGATGCGCGAGAAGGCCGCCGAATTGGGCCTGAAAAACGTGCGCGTGAAATCGTCCACAGATCAGCTACACAATCTGGCAATTCAGGGACCTTTGAGCCGCGAAATTCTGAAAGAAGTGATCTGGACACCACCCAAACAGGCCAGCATGGATGAAATGGACTGGTTCCGGTTCGCCGTTGGTCGCATTGGTGACTTCGACGGCATTCCCATCATTGTGTCACGGACCGGGTATTCCGGCGAGTTGGGGTACGAAGTATTCTGTCACCCTGATGATGCGCCTGCGGTATGGGATGCGATCTGGGCTGTGGGCGAGCCGAAGGGCATGCTGCCGCTGGGGCTTGAAGCGCTTGATATGCTGCGCATCGAATCCGGACTTATTTTTGCCGACTATGAATTCGATGATCAAACTGATCCGTTCGAGGCCGGTATCGGTTTTACCGTACCGCTTAAATCCAAGAACGAGAATTTTTCCGGGCGTGATGCGCTTATGCGACGTAAAGAGGCACCGCAACGTAAACTGGTCGGGCTTGAATTGGTCGGTGACGAACCCGCCGCCCATGGCGACTGTGTACGCGTGGGCAAGCATCAGGTCGGTATCGTCACAAGCGCCATGCGATCACCGATTTTGAAAAAGAATGTGGCGCTTTGTCGCATGTCGATGGAGTACGCAGAGTTGGGGACGGAGGTCGAAGTGGGCAAGCTGGATGGTCACAGCAAACGCCTGCCGGCTACCGTTGTAAGATTTCCGTTTTATGACCCGGATAAGGAACGTCCGCGGTCTTGACCCGCACGGGATTCACGATCAAATTAACCACATAATAATTATGGAATATCCAAAAGGGAGGTATTAAATGACACGAGTAGCAATTTTGGGTGCAGGCCCATCCGGCCTGGCACAAATGCGGGCGTTTCAGTCCGCGGCCGCTAAAGGCGATGATATTCCTGAAATCGTCTGTTTCGAGAAGCAGGATGATTGGGGTGGTTTATGGAACTACACCTGGCGTACCGGCGTTGACCAGTATGGTGAGCCCGTGCATTGCAGCATGTACCGGTATCTGTGGTCCAATGGTCCGAAAGAAGGTTTGGAATTCGCTGATTACACATTCGATGAGCACTTTGGTAAAGAGTTCGCCTCTTTCCCACCGCGTGCTGTGTTGTTTGATTACATTGAGGGCCGGGTGAAGAAAGCCGATATTCGTAAGTGGATCCGGTTTGAGACCGCTGTTCGCCGTGTGGAATATAACGATGATACCGGCATGTTCACCGTAACGGTCCAGGACCTTCCAAATGATCGGGAATATTCGGAAGAGTTCGATTATGTGGTTTGTGCAACGGGGCACTTCTCCGCACCAAACGTGCCGCATTTTGAAGGTTTCAACAAATTCGGTGGCCGCGTGTTGCACGCCCACGATTTCCGCGATGCGCTGGAATTCAAGGATAAAGATATCCTGATTATCGGCACCTCTTATTCAGCCGAAGATATTGGCTCACAGTGCTGGAAATATGGCTGCAAATCCGTGACCGTTTCCCACCGTACCGCCCCCATGGGGTATGGCTGGCCGGACAATTGGGAAGAGGTCCCGCTTCTGACCAAAATGGACGAAGACACAGCCTACTTCAAGGATGGCACCAGCAAGAAAATAGACGCCGTTATTATGTGCACAGGCTATGTGCATTCCTTCCCGTTCATGCAGGAAGGTCTGAAGCTGCGTACCGCTAACCGTTTGGCGACGGCAGACTTGTATAAAGGCGTTCTGTGGGCCGATAACCCCAAGCTGTCTTATCTGGGCATGCAGGATCAGTGGTACACATTCAATATGTTTGATGCGCAAGCCTGGTATGTGCGCGACGTGATCCTGGGCAAAATTGATGTGCCTGATCAGGCTGCGCGTGATGCAGACGTGGTGGATCGTATTGCCCGCGAAGACGCGGGTGAGGATGATTACGATGCTATCCGGTATCAGGGCGGTTACGTGCAAGAGCTGATCGATGAAACGGATTATCCCAGCTTCGATATCAATGGTGCCAATGAGGCTTTCTTTGAATGGAAGAAGAACAAGAAGAAAGATATCATGACCTTCCGAAATCTATCACATACGTCTGTGATGACGGGCAAAGCTGCACCGGCGCATCACACGCCGTGGAAAGATTGTTTGGATGATTCCATGGAAGACTATCTGAAAGCCTAGCGTTCCGATGCATCCATAGTGACAAACCGCCGTGCTGCCTAAGTCAGCACGGCGGTTTTTTTATACAAGCCAGTTGGCGTCTTCGCGGACCATGATGATGGTCGGGCCTTTACGGGCCATGGCTTCTTTTAACGCGGATCGGAATTCGGCCTCGTTGGTAGCTTCAGTCCCCGCGCAACCAAAAGCCTCAGCCAGTTTTATGAAGTCAGGCCCACGCGGGGTGACGCCGATCTCGGGAATGTTTCGTTTGCGCATGCCGTCTCTGATCATGGCATAAGCATCGTTGTTCCACAGGATGATAGGGATGGTCAGTTCCTCTTCCACCGCCGTGGCCAGCTCATTAATGGTGAACATGAAACCACCATCGCCCACCATGGCGACCACATCGCGATCTGGCAGGGCAATCTTGGCACCAATGGCATCCGGCAGTGCGCAACCCAGCGTGCCGAAACCGGCCGGATAGAACCATGTGCGGGGCAGGTAAGTGGGCATGGCCGGGGTGCCGGTATAAACCAGCTGGGCGATATCACCCATCATTATGGCATCGTCGGGTAAGGTCTCCCGCATCAGGTTGAGCACTCGAATGTGTTGATTTTCCACGGGCGTGTAGTCCGCCGCTTGTTGGGCGGCTATCTGACGCACGTCGGCCTGTGTGGTCTTGGCACTGCCATCAAAGCCACGGTCTTTCAGGGCCACGATCATCATTTCTGCCGCTGCACCCGCGTCGCCTTGGACGCCCACAGTGGCTGGGTACTGGTCGTTAAACCGGGCAGGGTCGATGTCCACGCGGATCATCTTGCCGTTTACGGGCAGATCGTAGATGAAGCTGTCGGCCTCGGCGATTTCCGTACCAATTGCCAGGATCACATCGGCCCGACCCAGGTACTGATGCACGGCGGGGCTGATCACGCCGCCGGTGAGGCTTAAGGGGTTTTTGTCTGATACCACACCCTTGCCCGCATTGGAGGAGATCACGGCCACATTCAACAACTCTGCCAGCTCAGTTACCGCGTCGCTTGCGTCTTGCGCGCCACCGCCCACCATCATGACCGGATGGGATGCTTCGCTGAGCAGATCGACAGCCGCCTCAATAGCAGCCTTGCCGGGGACAGGCTTGTCAGGAATGGTGCGGACACTCCAGTCTCCGGTGGCCGGCATTTCCATCACATCAATAGGGATGGCGATATGAACCGGGCGCGGACGGCGCGATCCGAACACCGTAAAAGCCTGCGCCACCAGTTCGGGAACTTCCGATGGGTTATGAACCATGGCGCTGAACACGGTGAGTGGGGCTGTAATCGCACACAAATCCGTTGTTTCGTGCAGGCGCCCCCATCCTTTGCCCAGCGAGGCTGAATCATTAGCGCTGGAGATCACCAGCATGGGGATAGAATCGGCGTAGGCCTGTCCAATACCAGTAGCCGCATTGGTTACACCGGGGCCGGTAATAATGGTGCAGACACCGGGCTGCCCCGTCACCCGGGCGTAGCCATCGGCCATGAAGCTGGCACCTTGTTCGTTGCGGGGGGTGATATGCCGCACGTTACTGCCCTCAATGCCCCGGTAAAGCTCCAGCGTGTGTTCGCCCGGAATGCCAAAGACGGTTGTGACGCCGTATCCTTCGAGCAAGTGCATTAACGCTTCGCCGCATGTTTTTGTCGCCATGTCGATTTTATCCGATTCCATCTATCCCTTAATGAGCGCCGATCTTAGCCTGATCAAAATAGCTTCGTCAACAACTGTGATCACACTTGACCCGATCCATTTTCGGCCTTAAACGTAAGGTTCGTTTCCACATCTTCAGGGACCTAAGTATATGACGATCCAATCGAAGCCGGGCTTGAAGGAAATCGGATACTATATGGTCGGCATTTCCAAGCTGCCGGGGTTTGATCAGCCGATTAAGCTGTCATCCAACGAATCAGCGCTGGGTATGAGCCCCAAAGCCATTGACGCCGCCCGTGACGCTGCTGCCGGTGCGCACCTGTACCCGGAAGTGGATACCGATCGTCTGGCCGTGGCTCTTGGTGATAAATTTGGGCTGGAGCCCGACCGCATGGTGTTCGGACCGGGGTCGGATGAATTGCTGCAACGTATCATCAATACCTTTGTTGGGCCGGGTGAAGAACTCATTCACAGCAAGAACGCCTATATGCAGTTCCCCATTTACGCCAAACTGGCGGGCGCCACACCGGTTGCGGCAGAGGATCAGGACTTTCACTATGACGTGGATGCGATCCTGGGTTGTGTGACAGACCGTACGCGCATTGTTTTGGTGGCAAACCCGGATAACCCGTCAGGCACGCATCTGAGCGCGGTTGAAATGCGTCGCCTGCATGCGGGTCTGCCGGAAAATGTTTTACTAATTATCGATGCCGCCTACGAAGAGTTTGCGCTGATTGATGACTACGAGTCCGGTACCGCACTGGTCCACCAATTCGACAACGTTATCGTCACCCGCACATTTTCCAAAGTCTACGGCATGGCAGGGCTGCGGCTGGGCTGGTGTTACGGCCCGGCCTGGGTTGCCGATTTGCTGACCAAAATCGGGCCGTCGTTCCCCATCAATGTGGTGGCCCAGGAAGCCGGTCTGGCATCGGTTCTGGATAACGACCACATGCAGGCCGTCCTGAAACACACCACCATGTGGATTACGAAATTCAGTGAAGCACTTCGTGGTATGGGACTGATTGTTTATCCCAGCCAGACGAATTTCGTACTGGTCAGGTTCCCACCAGAATGTGGAAAAACGTCGGCTGAGGTTAATACGTACCTGAACGAAAATGGCATCATCCCGCGCCAGTTTGCGGTGGATGCATTCGGCGACAAGCTGCGCTTCACCATTGGTCGAGATGATGAGATGGAAAAAACCATACAGGTGCTCGGTGAATTTTTGACCTGAGGTAGTGTGAGGCGAGCATCAGTTGACTTACTGAACGCAACATGCGCCTTTTAAGCGGAAATAACATAATAGTGGGTCTCCTGGGCGATGATCAGTCCGATTTCTTTCCGCAAGCACGCGCGTGTCTTTGGCTGTACGGCATTGATATGCACGGCATTACTTGCCCTGACGCACCCTGCACATAGTGCCGGATCCGGGGTGTATGACTTTAGCCATCTGTACCCTGAGTATTCTCAGGCGGTGGCGGCACCAGTTGTATCCTCAACGCGCGTGAGTGCCTCGACCCCTGTTTCCACCTCTGTCACAGAGCCGGTTTCCGAACCTGTTGATTCTTACACGGGTATTGCTGACGGTTACTATGTGGGGAGCCGGTTGACGTTGTCTGTGGCCGATCTTGATGGCATAGAACTCCACAATGGGCGTGGGTACACATTTCAGGAAAACGGCGAAGATTTTGACGCCACAATGGGCATTGGATTTCTTGTGGGATATGCTGGAAAAGCGATGGCATTCCAATCAGAGCCGAGCTGGAGTATGCGTATCGATTCCGGCACGATTCTGATACGATCGAAATTGGCCCGAATGCGGCCCTCGGAAACATTGGTTACAAAAACAATCTGAGCACACACTCGCTCATGTTGTCGGGTTTCTATGATTTCGATATTTCTTCAAAATGGGAACCATACGTCGGCCTCGGCGTCGGCTGGGCCAGGAATCATTCTGAATACACCCGCGCACCCAATATCAATAATCCGGACCAAACGATTGAAAGCGATGTGGATAATTTGGCCTACAGTTTTCAGGCCGGTGCACGGTACCCGTTTTCTTCTGAATGGGTTGGTGAACTGGGATACAGGTTCATCAATTTCGGTGAAGTTGACTCAGGAACATTCAGTGGCGGTGATTCAGTGACCGCTGATCATCACTATTCCCACGATATTGTCCTCGGCATGTCATACTTGTACTGATTGCTGCTGAGGCGCAGGTATCTAGCGTTCCATTTCCTTAAATGTGTGCGTGCTCCAACTGATGTCTTTTTCCATCAACTGGGCGGCGCGGTCCGCGTCACGGTCGCGGATGGCTTTCGCAATTTCGGTGTGCAGGGTTTGCCAGTCTTCAGGCATATCCTGATCGCGGACTATATGCGCCAGGAATGGTCCGGTTTGTGCCCATAGCCGTTCAATGGTCCAGAAAAGCTCTTCATTCCCGGCAGCCTCGTATATTGCAAAGTGGAAGTTGCAGTTCCGAAGAATGTAACTTTCGTTGTCATCTTTTTCGATATCTTCCACCATCTGACGGGCCAGTTCTTCCAACTGATCAATCTGACCGTTTGTCATATTTGGTGTGGCCAGCATTGTGGCGATGCCTTCCAACCGAGCCCGCACAAAGAACTGATCAGCCACCCGTTTCGGCTCCAGATCAGCGACCCGATAGGACCGGTTTGTGGCCGATTGCAATAACTGTTCGGATGCCAGTCGGGTCAGGGCTTCGCGCACCGGCATGGCGCTGGTACCCATCTTTTTTGCGACCTTGCGAATGGATAGCGCGCTACCCGGTTCGTATTCGCCAATGGTTAGTGACCATTTCAGATTCTGGTAAATCTGGTCACTGAGCGGTGTTTGCGCGAGGCGCTTTAAATTACTGTTTTTTCGGTGTCGCACTAGTTTTCCTCAACCTTACTGTCGTATGGTCTTCATGCCCCGGAGATATCTTCTTTTCGTTTCGCCATGTAGGCTTGCAATTCTTCTTCGATGGCCTGATCGATGGGCGGTTTTTCGTAATCAGCCAGCAGCTGTTTCCAGATGCCGTTGGCGCGTTCCGTGGCGGTTTTTGATCCGTCTTCCTCCCAGGTCTCAAAGTTCCGCCAATCGGATACCAGCGGTGCGTAGAAGGCCGTCTCGTACCGCTCCAATGTATCGGCGGCGCCAAAGAAATGTCCGCCGGGGCCAACTTCTTTCACAGCTTCGAAGGCCAACGTACTTTCGTTCACTTCGATGGGCTCCAACACGCTTGCAATCAACTGAAGCATTTCGGCATCCAGAATCAATTTCTCAAATGATGCGGTTAGCCCCCCTTCAAGCCAGCCAGCAGCATGCAGAACCAGATTGGTGTGGCCCATTACGGTACCCCAGATAGACATCTCGCTCTCATATGCCGACTGTGCATCGGCGACGGCGGACGCGGTGGTGTTGCTGGACCGGAATGGCACACCATAGAACCGCGCCATTTGGGCCGATGCCAAGGTGGTTTTGGTGTATTCCGGTGTCCCAAATGCGGGTGACCCGGTTTTCATATCCACATTGGTGGCAAAGTGTCCATAAACACAGGGACAGCCACGGCGTACAGCCTGAACCAGTGTGAAGCCGGCCAAGACTTCGGCGTTTTGTTGGGCGAGGGTTCCTGCCAGCGGAACCGGGCTCATGGCACCGGCCATGGTGAACGGTGTGATATCCACGGGTTGACCGGCTTCGGCCATCACAACCAGACCTTCGGCCAGATCAGAATCCAGTAACAATGGTGAATTGGTGTTTACGCAAGCCGCAATGGTTGGCGTGTTGGAAAGCTCTTCACGGCTGATCCCCAGTGCGATGCAGGTCATTTCAATAACGTCTTCGGCCCGTGATCGGCTGTTGAGCCAACATGGCTGCCAGCCTTTGTCGGTCAGGGTGATCTGGGCATACATCATATCCATGTGGCGGGTTTCAGGGGGGAGGTCCATCGGCTCGAAACCGCCACCACCGTCCTGGTGGATGATATTCAGGCCATGCGCCACTTTGATGAAATCACACAACTCATCATAGGTGCCGGGTCGACGCCCTTTATCCAGATCGCTGACAAACGACGGGCCGACAACGGTGGAAAAGATGATGTTATTGCCACCAACGGTCATGTTCTTGTCGCGGTTTCGGGCCAAAGCCGTGTATTCCGATGGTAGGTCCTTGATCAGTTCTATGACCAAATCGGGATCGAATTTCACCATCTCGGTGCTCTCAACCACATCGCAACCGATGGCTTTCAACCGACGCCGGGAGTCCGGATCGGTTACACGCATGCCGATTTCTTTCAAGATACGCAAGGAGGCGTGATGAATGGCCTCAACCTGATCCTGCGACAGAATTTCGATAGGTGAATAGGGATTTTTAAGGGGGCGGAATGGCATCTGTGCCAATCCGGCGCTACGTTCTTGTTTTTCCCGCCGTGAGCCGCGTCTTGCCATGACTGAATTCCTTCGCTTGTCCTGTATGCCACATGTAATCGGTATCATCTTCGCAAATCATATTTGCAAAGCAGGGCGGCTTGAATTGTTCACTCAAAGTCGGCATGGCGAAGTTGCTCATCAATACTGAAGAATACTGTGATCACAGATATCAGTAGTAATCAATGTTTCGGCAATTTACAATGATGAAGATGATGCTCAACTTCTATTCCGGCGATCTTTCTCGGGCTTGTCTTCCATGACATTTGGAATCATTTGGTCCATAAGCCGGAAAGAGTTTTGGCAGGCCTTGTGAAGGTTCTTCTCGAAATCGCCACTGGCGGATTCGCTGGATGCATCTGACAATGTTCGGATGACCACAAAAGGAAGATTGTTGAGCGTGCAGGTATAACCAAATGCAGCCCCTTCCATTTCCGTTGCCAGGGCTGCAAACTCACGCTGCAGCCAACGCAGCATATCCGTGTCCTGCACAAACCTGTCGCCTGAAGCTATCGTGCCAAGCATTAGATTTGGCTCCGTTTTGTCGCCTGAAAACGCAATATCAAATGCCGCGGTTGCCTTGCCCACCAGGTCGGGATGGCACTCGATCAGGCGGTCACGCCCGGGCGTCTCGCCATGACGTCGACCAAATGCGGTCAGGTCCATATCGTACTGGACAACATGGCTGGCAATAATGATGTCGCCTGCTTGCATATTCGGCAATAATCCACCGGCTACACCGCTGAATATCAGCTTTTGAGGTTTGTACATGTCGATCAGAATTTGGGTGCAAATGGTCGCGTTGACCTTGCCAATACCCGATTGCGCCAATGCGATTTCGGTGCCCTTGTAGCTACCATGGGTCACAGTAATTCCCGCATGAACAGATTCACTTGTATCTGTCATTTCATTAAGCAAGAGCTGAACTTCCTCGCTCATGGCACCAATAATGCCTAACATATGTATCTCCTGTAGACCGGCGGAATATTCTCACGCTAACACAGGCCCAACTTAGTCGTCGTTATAATTATTTGTTTTTGGGGGCCACATGCCCCACCATCACAGCCTGAAATTAAACCTGATGCACTGGACCAGACTATAATCATGGGCGGGGAACTCGTTGTTATGAATATTGCTGTGTTCGGCGCAGCAGCGTTGCAGTCTGCGACGGGCATTGGTTTTGGGATCGTGGCCGGGCCCATTATGCTGATGGTGTTGGGTAGCGGCGATGCCATCCAAATCAGCATCATTTTGAATATCCTGATTGCAGGCTTCCTGATGCCATCGGTGCGTATCCATGCAAACCAGGGCGTATTGATGAAGTTTCTGCTGGGCTCCGCTATTGGCATCCCTGTGGGTTTGTATGTGTTTCTGAGCGTGGACATTGTTCTGCTCAAAGCTCTTGCCGGAATAGCCGTCTTGATGACGGTGTTCATCGTGTTGCGTAAGAACGGCCGTGTGAAAACGGGAAATACAGACATATCGGAAAATGGTATGGCCATACCCGTGGGGATCGTATCCGGGGTGATGGGGGGTAGCCTCGGCATGCCTGGCCCGGTGCCAGCCGCATGGATGGCATCTACCGGATTTAGTAAGGAAGCCATTCGCGGTACAGTTCTGATGCTGTTTGTGTTCTCCTATGCTGCGGCCTTCATGTTGCAGATATCCGTGCCGGGAATTAGTGCGGAGACAATCTGGACCAGTATCTATCTGGCACCGTCCACCATCGTTGGCATATTGTTCGGAAAGGTGCTGGCAGGTTGGCTGACTGAGCGGGGGTTCCGGTGGTTGTTGGTGGCTATTTTGGTATCGACAGCGGTGTTGCTCTTTTCATCGGTTTTGTAAGGGGAGAATATTGTGAGCATCAATGTTGCGTTGCCGGGTGATCTGGGGCGGTTAGCTGAGATATCAAGAGCATATTTGTTCTCCGGGCCAACACCGCTTCAACCCATGCCGAACCTGACCCGAGCCTGTGGCAGTTCAGGAAATTTGTTTGTGAAACGGGATGACTGTACGGAACTGGCGTTTGGTGGCAACAAGGTTCGACAGCTTGAATTTTATCTGGGTGAAGCGATGGCCCAGGACGCCGATACAATATTGATAACAGGTGCGGTGCAATCGAACTTTGTCCGCCTGGCCGCCGCGGCGGCACGCAAGTTGGGCATGGACTGTCACATCCAACTGGAAGAAAGAGTCGCCAAGAATGACCCTCTGTACCGGACCTCCGGCAATGTGCTGCTGGACCGGTTGTTGGGGGCCACCATGCATTCCTACCCCGAAGGTGAAGATGAAGCCGGAGCAGATCGTCAACTGGGCGTTATTGCGGACGGTCTTCGCCGTGAAGGCAAATCACCCTACATCATACCACTGGGGCCCGGCCACGCGCCGTTGGGTGCGTTGGGGTATGTGGTCGCCGCTGCCGAGTTGTTGGAACAAATCACTGAACAGAAACGCCACATCGACGAAATAGTGCTGGGATCAGGTAGCGGCGCCACCCATGCCGGCATGTTGTTTGGATTACGGGCCTTGGGCTCACTGATCCGGGTTACCGGGATCTGTGTGCGACGTGATGCGGAACAACAATTTGACCGTATCCAGAGCAGATGTCAGGAAATTGCCGATTTGTTGGATGTGGAAGCCTGCGTGAGCAACGACGATATCGTGCTAATCGATGACTTCCTGGCACCCGGGTATGGTAAAGCAGGTGAGGACTGTTTACAGGCCATCGTATTGGCTGCGCAAACGGAAAGCCTGATGCTTGATCCTACCTATACGGGTAAGGTCATGGCCGGTTTTATTCGCGGCGTCAAAGAGACCGCAGACGATGATCAGCGCGGCATGGTGTTCCTGCACACGGGCGGCACACCAGCTATTTTCGCCTATGAAAACGATCTGGATATGGCGCTCTCGCCCCTGCCATAATCGGGGCCTTAATCGAGGCCCTAACTATCCAGTGCTGTGGCAAAGCTCTTTTCAATGGCACCCGCGAAGAATTCAACATCGTGCTTTTGAATACACAGGGGGGGCACCATGCGTAGTACATTCTTATAAGCGCCTGATTTGCTCATGATGAGGCCCATCTCACGGGTTGCTTCAAACACGGCGGCGGTTTCCTCTACGGCTGGCTCTTTGGTCTTTCGGTCGCGAACCAGTTCGATCGCCAGCATCAGACCCTGCCCACGCACATCGCCAATGATGGCGTGTTTCTGTTGTAAGTCTTGCGCTACGGCCAGCAGATCAGCACCAACGTCTTTTGCATTTTGTTGCAAACCTTCTTCACGGATGACCTGTAGCACGGCACGGCCAGCCGCGCATGCCACGGGGTTTGCTCCATAAGTGTTGAAGTAGAATTTATCTGCGAGTGCTTCGGCGACCTCCCGTTTGGAGACGACGGCGGCCAGCGGAATACCATTGCCGATTCCCTTGGCCATGATGACTATATCGGGTGTGACCCCGGCATGTTCGAACGCCCAGAAGTTATCGCCAGTACGCCCAAAGCCGGATTGAACCTCGTCTACCACGCAGAGCCCGCCAGCGGCACGAACCCGGTCAAATGCGCCGCGTATGTATTCGTCGCCAATACTGACAATGCCGCCATAACCCTGAATGGGCTCAACGATCATGCCGGCCAGATGCCCCGGTGTGCTGGTTGTGATGGCCCGGTCAAGATCATCCAGATAGGCCTGTGGGTTGTCACCGTGCGCCCCCCGATAGGCATCCGGATTAGGCACGTGATGAATGCCACCCATGAGCGGTACGTTGTGGCGAAACCCGCTAATACCAGTCAATGACTGCGCCCCGAAGGTGGCACCATGATAGGCATTTTGCAGCGCCAAAAAGTCAACATTGCCCGTATAACTGCGCGCCATCAGCAGCGCCAGATCGGCGGCTTCCGCGCCGCTGTTCATGAAATGCACAACCCAGTCTTCACCCTTCGGCATGGTCGCGGTGAGTTCTTCGGCGAAATGGGCGGGGACAGGGTGATAGAACATGGTCGTGCAATGGGGCAGGTCTTCCACCTGATCCTTGACGGCCTGAACGACGGTAGGGTGGGCATGACCGACAGAAATGCATAAATTCATACCCAGCATGTCCAGATACTTGTTGTCGCATTCATCCCACAGGTACTGACCCTGGCCCCGTTTGGGGATCAGCGGCTTTTTGTAAGGCACGAACGCCCGCTGGGAAGCGGCGTAATACTTGTCACGTTTGGCGACAATGCTGTCGGTGCTCCAGTCCACGTTTAATGGGCCATGGGGGGCGGATTTGTCGTTTGAAGAGGTCATGCGGGATATCCTGTATCAACTGCCGTCATACTTTGCTTTGAAATTGGACACATGTGACGTTAGCTTGTTTTAAGTTAGGGACCTACAAGTAATTTGTTCTGAATTTTTCGCAATTTCGGATGTCCAAAATATGGCTGGGAGAACATTACGGTGACGAGTACAAAGACCAGAAAGTCTCGGGGACGAAAGTCGCGCCGCGTAACTGGAATCGACCAAACGCCGCCCGCACCCTATATTCAACGCCAGATCGCCACCTACGATATTCTAAACGAAGAAGGTTTGTGTCTGATAGAAGAAAATGCGGAAACCATTCTGCAGGAAACGGGCATGGAGTTTGTAGACGATCCGGAGATTTTGGAAATATTTCGCGATGCCGGTGCTGATGTTCAAGGTACCCGCGTGAGATTTGAACATGGTATGTGCCGTGGTATTATTCGCTCGAACGCTCCCGCCGAATACACCCAGTATGCCAGAAATCTAGACAAGTCTGTTCAGATTGGCGGCAATAATACGGTGTTGGCACCCGGCTGGGGGCCGCCCTTTGTCCATGACCTGGACCATGGGCGGCGCTATGGAACGTTGGATGATTTTCAGACCTTTATCAAAATCCATCACATGATCCCACACCTGCATCATTCAGGTGGTGTGGTGTGTGAACCTGTGGAACTACCTGCCAACAAACGTCATTTGGATATGTTGTACAGCCACATCAAGTATTCAGACCGTTGTTTTATGGGCGCATTCATTGGCGAAGAACGGGCAACGGACGCCGTTAATATGGCCAAGATTTTGTTCGGTGATGATTTCGTGGCCGACAACTGCGTACTCTATAACGTAGCCAACACCAATGCTCCGCTGGTCATGGATGCGGCTATGTCAGGATCGCTCAAGGTCTACGCTCGCAACAATCAGACTGTGGCCGTGACACCGTGGACACTGGCCGGGGCCATGAGTCCCTGTACGGTGGCAGGTACACTGGCCCAGGTTCTGGCCGAGGCCCTCGCCGGACTGGCGTTGGTTCAATTGATTAAGCCGGGTGCGCCGTGCCTGATGGGCAGCTTTGCCAGCACGATTTCCATGCAGTCGGGTGCACCAACGTTTGGCACGCCGGAAAGTGGCAAGCTGGTCCTGGCTGCCGGGCAACTGGCCCGTCGATTGGGTGTGCCGTTTCACACCGTGGGCGCGTTATCTGCGTCCAAGATTCCGGATGCACAGTCACAACAGGAAGCCACCTATAATCTGATGATGAGCGTGCTGGCCGGTGCCAATTTCATTAATCACGCCACGGGTTGGCTGGAAGGCGGCTTGGTTAATGGGTTGGAGAAAACCATCATTGATGCCGATCTGTGTGGGAATATCGCGGCCTTTGCCGAAGGCATTGACCTGTCTGATAATGCGCAGGCCATGGATGCCATTCGCGAAGTCGGGCCCGGTAATCACTTCCTGGGCTCTGCGCACACACAGGAAAACTTCAAGACCGCATTCTACCGGCCCCAAGTGGCCGATGCGAATTCCTATGAGCAGTGGCAGGCGGATGGCGAGCTCGATGCCGCCCAGCGCGCCAATAAGCGGTGGAAACAGTTATTGGAGGAATACGAGCAACCACCACTTGATCCGGCCATCGATGAAGCGCTGTTGGCGTATATAGCCAAACGCAAGGAGAGCATGCCGGATTTGAGCTATATCTAGGCGTGCCTGGTAAATATCGCACGACTGGTGCCCGAGTTACTCAACCGTTAATTTGTCCAATTCAATCCGGGCCGCGTCAAATTGCCGGAACATGGTCATGCCGGTGATAAATCGCATGGCATAGACGGGGGCGGTGCCCGGTTCGAACAAAAGAATAGCCGCGTTGGCGATAGCCGCGATCAGGGCAGACGCCATAAAGAACCGGCGCGGATCAATGCGGTCGGCCAAGCTGAAAATAGCACTGGTCAGGGTGCCGATCACAAACCCTGCCTGCACCATACTGGTGAACAGGGACGCTTGCGTGGCGGTCAGCGGATATTCCGCCATCATAGACGGCACCACGGCGGAGGCGGAAAACCACAAGGCCATGGCGGCAACCTCGCACACAGCAAGAATCCCCAGTGCCCGATATTTTCCTTCAAGAGGCTTATCGTGTTTGTCTATATTATCATTCACCGGTGCAGTGTCTCATTCACACCATATGTTTGGCTATAGCTGGACTATCAATTTTACTTGAATAGGCTAATTTGAGCCTTAAGTTGAGTATGAATACAGTTGTAACCACCAAGTTGGAATAATCGATATGTCAGATGATATGAGCCGCCTGGAAATGTGGCACCATGGCGAAAAAGAGTTCTCACCATTCTCCGAAGCCGAAATGATGCGTCGCCAGAATGACGTGCGCGGCTGGATGGTGGAAAATGATGTGGACGCGTGTTTATTCACCTCCTATCACTGCATCAACTATTACGCCGGTTTCCTGTACTGCTATTTTGGCCGCAAGTACGGCATGGTTATCGATGGTGACAAAGCCACCACGATTTCGGCTGGTATTGATGGTGGCCAACCCTGGCGTCGCACATTCGGCGACAACATCACCTATACGGATTGGCGCAAGGATAACTTCTTTTTCGCGGTCCAGAGCCTGACCAAAGGCGTGAAACGGGTGGGGGTCGAGTTCGATCACCTGAATTTGGACTATATGGAACAGTTGAAAGATGCCCTGCCGGGTGTCGAGTTTATTGACGTGGCGCAACCGTCCATGTGGATGCGTGCCATCAAGTCCAAGGAAGAACAGGATTTGATCCGCATTGGTACGCGGACCTGTGATCTGGGTGGGGCTGCCTGTGTGGCGGCTGTAGCGGCTGGTGTGCCGGAACATGAAGTGGCGCTGGCCACCACCAATGCCATGGTACGCGAGATCGCCAAGTCGTTTCCGTTTGTGGAATTGATGGATACATGGACCTGGTTTCAGTCTGGCATTAATACCGATGGCGCCCACAACCCGGTCACCAACAAACTCGTTGAAGAAGGCGATATCCTGAGCCTGAACACGTTTCCCATGATTTTTGGCTACTATACAGCGCTGGAACGCACCTTGTTCTGTGGCTCGGCCTCCAATGTTGAGCTGGACCTATGGGGCAAGAATGTGGCCGTACACGAACGCGGGTTGGAGCTGATCAAACCCGGTGCAAGGTGCTGCGATATTGCCATAGAACTCAACGAGATGTACCGCGAGTGGGATCTGCTCAAATACAGGTCGTTCGGTTATGGTCACTCATTTGGGGTTCTAAGCCACTATTATGGCCGCGAAGCGGGAGTTGAGCTGCGCGAAGATATCGATACGGTGTTAGAGCCCGGTATGGTGGTGTCTATGGAGCCCATGATCATGATCCCCCATGGCGAGCCGGGAGCTGGCGGCTACCGAGAACACGACATCCTGATTGTGGGTGAAGACGGGGCCGAGAACATCACTGGTTTCCCGTATGGCCCGGAACACAATATTATCAGGAACTAGACTTTCAGGGTCGCTAATTTTTCCGCAACTTCGGCTCGTTCCACGGCAATGCGTTTTCGGTTTCTGTTAATGCGTTCCCAATCCGCGGCGAAAGCTCGATCTGTACCGCTGCGCTCTAACTGATCACGGTACCGACGTTGTTGGTGCTCGAATTCGGCATCTGCATAGTGTAATTCCCGGTCCAGGGCTTCCAGCCGGGCGATTTCCTGCTCTGTGCCGTCATCGGGGTCTTCATCAAGTTCCATGCGAATACCTTGCGGCCTCAAGCCATTTGACGCAAGATCATGGTATCTTCTTGAATATAAGTCAGGTCCCCCAACCATGGCGCTCAAATTCGGATTTGTTCTGCTGCCGCACTTCACGTTGACGGCATTTTCCACCTTTGTGGATGCGCTGCGTCTGGCGGGCGACGAAGGTGATCGGTCGCGTCCGGTGGATTGTCAATGGGCCTTTCTGAGCGATGACCCCACCGGTATTACCGCCAGTTGCGGCGTGCGCATACAGCGCGAACAGGACCTCAGCAAACCCGAACAGTACGACTACATCGTGGTGTGCGGCGGCTTGTTGCACCGGGGCGAGGTTCTGAGCGACGGCGTGCGAGACTTCCTGCACGCGGCGGACAAGGTCGGGGTCACGCTGATCGGCTTGTGTACAGGATCGTTACAATTGGCCCGGGCCGGGCTGATGGCTGGTCGGCGGTGCTGTATTAGCTGGTTTCATTACCGTGAACTGGCCGAGGAACTATTGGGTGAGTTAGGCGACGTAACGCCGGTGGCGGACCAGTTGTTTGTCGTCGACGGGCGGCGCATCACCTGTGCCGCCGGGTTGGCCTCTGCGGATTTGGCAGCATGGCTGATTGAGGGACATTTCGGTCGGGCGCGGGCACAAAAAAGCCTGCATATTCTGGGTGCTGATCACGCACGAGCGGCCAGCGACCCGCAACCGCACCCCCCGCTGGGCGTGACGGCAACCAATGATCGTGTCAGGCGCGCTACTATTTTGATGGAACAGCACTTGTCCAATCCATTGCCGATTGAAGAGATTGCCAACCGCGTAAACATTTCCCGCCGCCAGCTGGACCGGGTGTTCCGTCAGGAACTGAACCAACCACCACAGGTCTTCTACCGGGCTCTGCGGCTGGAATTTGCCCGCCATTTGTTGAGCCAGGGCAAATACACGGTGACCGACGTCGCCATGGAATGCGGGTTTTCCGATGCCGCGCATTTCTCGCGCCTGTTCAAGGAAGTGTTCGGTCATTCCCCCAGCCAGGAATCAGCGAACGCACTAGCGGGCAATTCACCGGCGGGTAATGAACACCGACAGGATGCGCCTGTTTCTATCGGACCTGCCAGTAGCAAGCTGCATTAGGAGGGTGCCATGAAGCTGGGCAACATCACCCTTCAACCCGTTTTAGACATGAGCCATCCATATATGAATTCAGGTTTAATGGCGCGTGAGTAAACCCCCGAACACGCCCCCGAACACGCCCAAGGGCAAAAAAATGTCAGGCGACCAAACCAAATTTGATACCGGTGACCGCTTCGGGCTGGCGATCTTTCTGATCCTTTTGGCCATGTTCCTGTTTGATGTGCAGGCCGCCATGATCAAGCACATGGGCGACCGCTATCCGGTTCAACAACTGGCCGTATTTCGTAATATATTCGGAATTTTGCCCAATCTGGTTGTGCTGTTTTTATCGCGCGACTGGCACCGGCTGGGGCGACCCCTTTGGATAAGACAGTGGAAGTTGGCGCTGGGACGTGGCTTGTTCGTGACCATGGCCCAGTTCTTTTTCTACACCTCGCTGATGAAGCTGGAATTTGCCACCGCGGCCACGCTGTCCTTCGCCGGGCCGTTGTTCGTGACCACGCTTTCCATCCCCGTTCTCGGCCACCGGGTGGGGCCATGGCAATGGGCGGCGGTGGCTGTTGGGTTCATCGGTATTATGCTGGTGATGCAGCCGGGTTCCGACATCTTTACGATCTACGCATTGTTGCCGGTCGGTGCGGCATTGGGCTATGCGCTGACCAGTATCAGCGTGCGCCTGATTGACCAGTCGGTGCCCAGTGCCACCATCAATCTTTACTCCACCGCCGGGGCGGTGTTCGGTTCCACTGTGCTGATGGTGACGACCAGCGGGTTCGTGCCCGTGGAATTAGCCGTGGACTGGTTATGGCTGGTGGCTATGGGGACGGCGGGCGGCTTGGCGGTGTTGGTGATGATCATGTCGTACCGGCTGACCATGCCCAGCAATCTGGCGCCGTTTGAATACTTCGGCATCCCGTTCTCATTTGTTCTGGGCTGGTATTTTTTTGGCGAAACGCCATTCGACGCCCTGTTCCCCGGCGCATTTTTTATTGTGGCGGGTGGCCTGCTGATCGTGTGGCGGGAACGCAAGAAACACACCGAAAACGCGGAGAAAACCGAGGATTAACGTAACGGCCATGCATCATCGATGATGGCATCCTGTTCGCGGCGATCCTGTTCGCGCCGCTCCACGTCGCGCCGGTCTTGTATCTCGCGCCGCTGGCTGGCCCGGCGCTCAAAGCCTTCCCATTTCGATGTAGCTTCTGATCGCCGGTCATCAGAACGCCGTTCGTCATCGCGCCGATCGTTATCTCGGCGCTCAGAGTCCCGGCGTTCTCTATCTTTCATGAATCGGGCATCAATCAGGGCTTCATAAACAACAGTGCAAAGCGATCTGTGTTGCCGGTAACGGTCTTGCGACCCACTTCATAGCGCAACTCATCATCGGCTTTGAAGAACATATCGGACCAGTCAACAAACTGGAACCCGGTGGCTTGGACCTGCTTGATCAAATCGACCGGATCGACCCGGCGGCCGTTTTCCGCATTGTCAGATTCCATATGACGGCGGGTATGATCAATGATGCAGTAATATCCACCGGATTTAAGCGCGGCAAACAGCGCTGCACTCAACTTGGCGGCACCTTCGGTATCGAAGTTATGATACTCGCGAATATTCAGCGCCAGATCAGCATTCTTCATATCGAAGACGATATCGCCCACATCAAACCGGTGCTCGTCTGAAACCCAGCCAATATCGATAGGATGCTTTTTCACCGCACTCATAAAATCACGGGCCAGCAAATCATCCAGCCGCTCCAGCCACTTGGCTTTGTTGGCGATATAGAGCGCGCCTTTTTCCTGTAAGACCGGCCCCAGAATTTCGGTGTACCAGCCGCCACCGGGGCCAAACTCGATCACCGTCATATCATCCCGCAAACCACAGAAATCCATAGCCTTCAACGGTTCCCGGTTATCATCGCGCGCGGTGTTCTTGTCACTACGATGATCCATCGCCATCGCGGCTTTCAGCTTTTCCAGCGTGGGGGAAAGCTCAGCGGCCTGGGTGGCGGGCGCGCCGAGCAGGGTGATGAGGGTTAGGGCGATTAGGGTAGTGCGGATCATGAGGGGGCTCCCGTATAGGTTCTTGTTGAGTTGCCGGAGTATAGCAGCACCAATCACTTTGTCGTCCAGTCACATTTTAATAACAATATATAACAATCTTTGTTATAATAAGCATATGAAAATAGATGAGGTGATTTAGTATGAATGTTTCACTCACGCCCAAGCTGGAAGAATTCATCCGAGGCAAGGTGGCGAGCGGACTCTATAACAACGCCAGCGAAGTGGTGCGGGAAGCTATGCGCATGCTGGTGAAGCGCGACGATCTGCCCGCTGAGGCACCGTCAAAAGACCTGATCATGGCGCAGTTGCGCGGCCTGGAACCAGTGCTGCGGGAACACGGTATCACCTCCGTAGCGTTGTTTGGCTCCGTCTTGCACGGCACGGCGGGACCGGACAGTGACATTGATGTGCTGGTAGATTTCAAACCCGACAACCGGGTTAGCCTTGTTGATATGCTGATCATCAAGGATTTGATCGCCGAGGCGCTCGGTCATCCGGTAGATTTGGTCACACGGGACGGTATAGAACCGATCATTCGTGACGATGTATTTCGTGAAGCCGGAGTTGTTTTCTGATGGTTAAAAACACCAGCGTCTACATTGAGCATATTCTTGAGGCTATCGCCAATATCGAGGCAGATATGCAGGGATTGGATTTTGAATCCTTTCGAAACGATCGCCGCGCCCGTCAGTTGCTGGAACGCAATCTGGAAATCATATCAGAGGCAAGCCGAGGTCTGCCTCAGGAATTCAAAGACAAAGAACCCGATATTCCATGGAAAGCCATCGCTGGAATTGGAAATGTGCTACGGCATGATTATCACAGCACCTATCCTGTGGTGCTTTGGGAGACGGTTGAGAAGGATTTGAAGCCGTTGAAGGTGGCGGTGGAACGTATTCGAGCGAGCCTGTAGCTAAAAGCTCCGTGCCCAACTACCCGGCGGATACAATAAGCGGTAGGATTTCCGATATTGCCACAATCAGGGCGATGGTCGCCGTGAGCAGTGGCAGGGATTTACCCGACCACAAAGCGCGCCGTGCCATATGCCCTATCGCATCGGGAATGGGTGTCCTGTCGCCGTTTTCAAATTTCTCCAGATGTACCGCGAAGTGTTTTAACCAGGCCGGTAACTGTGCCTGCACGCCGGTATATAAATGGAATGTAAAATACACAAGAATGCCGCTCAACAAGGCCCAGATGAGCAGCGCCATGGTCACATCAATCTTGTACCCAAAAGGATCCAACGTGAGTAAATCCCAACCCGGAATCCAGGCCAGCACCAGGATAATACCCGCCACCGTCATAACGTGACGTCCATGCTTTAAAGTCCGGTCCGAAAGCGGCGGCGGAATATCTTTTACGTTCAGCTTCATTCGGTGCCCGAGTAATATTTGCGGAGACAGTATTCTGTCAGGATATTTGGAATAGTAAACTGTCAGCCATGGTTGAATTGTTAATCACGTCCCATTCACCCCCCATACCCGACTGGTGTATTCATGCTCTAAAGAGGCGGAATCTGGTTATCTTGGGTTGGCTGGTGGTGTATGCTCCCGGCCTTGAACTTGAGTTATTGGAACAGGATCGCGGGTTATGGCTAATCCCAAAAGTAAGTACTCCATTTTTTCACTCGTGCGTAATGCGCTGAGCTATCATGAAGGTTGGGAGGCGCAGTGGCGCAGTCCGGACCCCAAATCAGCCTATGACGTGGTGATCATCGGCGGCGGTGGGCATGGTCTGGCGACGGCTTATTACCTCGCGAAGGAGCACGGCATCACCAATGTGGCCGTGCTGGAAAAAGGCTGGTTGGGTGGCGGCAATACGGGCCGTAACACCACCATCGTCAGGTCCAACTATCTGTGGGACGAGTCTGCGGCTATTTATGACCATGCGGTGAACCTGTGGGAGAACCTGTCTCAGGAACTGAATTACAACGTCATGTTCAGCCCGCGCGGGCTTTTGCATCTGGCGCATAACGTGCACGACATGCAGGAAATCCAGCGCCGGGGTAATTCCAACTTTATGAACGGTATTGATGCCGAAATGCTGACCCCCGGCCAGTGCCAGCAGTTGGTGCCCTTTATGAATTTGGGTTGCCGCTATCCGGTCATGGGCGGCGTGTTACAGCGTCGCGGCGGCACCGCCCGCCATGACGCGGTGGCGTGGGGCTACGCGCGCGCGGCGGATGCGCTGGGCGTGGATATTATCCAAAAATGCGAAGTGACCGGCTTTGATATTGAGAACGGCGTGGTCCGTGGCGTTCAGACCACACGCGGCAACATCGGCGCCGGTAAAGTTGGTGTGGTCACGGCCGGCCATTCCGGCGTGACGGCTGAAATGGCGGGCTTCCGCCTGCCCATCGAATCATTCCCGCTACAGGCTTTTGTGTCAGAGCCCATGAAACCCGTCATTGACGTGGTGGTCATGTCCAACACGGTGCATGCCTATATATCCCAATCAGATAAGGGCGAGTTGGTCATCGGCGGGTCGGGTGATCCGTATATATCCTATTCACAGCGCGGCTGTTTCGATCAGGTGGAACACGTGGTCGGCCCGGTGATTGAACTGTACCCCATATTCTCCCGCGTGCGCATGATGCGCCAGTGGGGCGGGATTACCGACGTGACCATTGATCGGTCCCCGGTTATCACCAAGACGCCGGTTGAGAACATGATGTTCAACGTGGGCTGGGGTACGGGCGGCTTTAAAGCCACGCCGGGTTCCGGTCATGTGTTCGCCGCATCGCTGGCAAAAGGTGAGATGCATGACATCGCCGCACCGTTTGCCATGGACCGGTTCCACACCGGTGCACTCATCGACGAAGCGGCAGCCGCCGCCGTCGCTCACTAAAGCGGGGAGATAAGAAATGCTTACAATCAAATGTCCCTGGTGCGGTGATCGCGACCTGACAGAATTTGCCGCCGGTGGTGAAGGCCATATCGCACGGCCTCTGGAACCCGCAACCCAGAGCGATGCAGAGTGGGGTGATTACATCTACACCCGCAAGAACACCAAAGGCATTCACTATGAACGTTGGATGCATGCCCAAGGTTGCCGCCGTTGGTTCAATGCGGTGCGTGACACGGTGTCTGATGAGTTCCTCGCATTCTACAAGACCGGCGAGCCGGCACCCAAGGTTGAAGGAGACGGTTCATGAGCCAATCTTATCGTCTGGAAAGCGGTGGCAAGATTGATCGCGCCAAACCGCTCAGCTTCACTTTTAACGGCAAATCCTATGGCGGGTATCAGGGTGACACACTGGCGTCCGCACTGATTGCTAATGGCGTTAAGCTGGTGGGCCGTAGTTTCAAGTATCACCGTCCACGCGGTTTCCTGTCGGCGGGATCGGATGAGCCTAATGCGGTCGTACAGTTGGAAGAGGGTGCCTATACCGACCCCAACACCCGCGCCACCGTGGTTGAGTTATATGATGGCCTGAAGGCTGCCAGCCAGAACTGCTGGCCATCGGTGAACCATGACGTGGGTGAAATCAATTCCCTGTTCGCACGGTTTCTCCCGGCCGGGTTCTATTACAAGACCTTCATGTGGCCGCCCAAATTGTGGATGTGGTACGAAGAACGCATCCGTCATGCCGCCGGTATGGGTGTGTCGCCCATGGAATCCGACCCGGACAAGTACGAGAACCTCTATACCCACTGTGACGTGCTGATCGCGGGTGGTGGCCCGGCTGGACTGGCTGCGGCACTAACCGCTGGCCGTACCGGTGCACGGGTGATTATTGCGGACGAGCAGGATCAGATGGGCGGCGCATTGCTGTCTTCACATGATGAGATCGACGGTAAACCGGCCATGGTGTGGGTCGAAGAAACGCTTGCTGAATTGGCCACTATGCCAGAAGTCCGCATTCTGCCACGGACCACGGTAACCGGTTATTACGATTACAACTGGCTGACCGCGCTTGAAAAAGTAACCGACCACAAGGGCCCCGGTAACGGCGGCGACTCTGTGCGTCAACGGTTCTGGAAAATCCGCGCCAAACAGGTTGTGCTGGCCACGGGTGCCATTGAGCGTCCACTGGTGTTCGCCGAAAACGACCGGCCCGGCATTATGATGGCCTCAGCCGTGCGCACCTATATCAATCGCTATGGGGTGTTGCCAGGTAAGGAAATTCTGGTCTTTGCCAATAACGATTCAGGCTACCTGACGGCTATTGATGCCATAAAGGCCGGTGCACGAGTTTATGTGGCCGATGTACGGGCCAACCCACAGGGCGATTTGGTGAAACAGGCTGAGGCCCTTGGTGTCAAAATCTATCGAAACACGGCCATTACCGGCACACGCGGACGCAAGGCCGTCACGGGTGCTGAAGTGATGGAGTTGAACGAAGACGGCACGGATGTGGTCGGATCACACTATTCCATCGATTGCGATATCATCGCCATGGCCGGTGGCTGGAATCCAACGGTGCATCTGTTCAGTCAGTCCCGTGGCAAGCTGCGCTGGGATGAAGCCGCCACCATGTTCGTTCCGAAAGAAGGCGTGGCGATTAATCCGTCCCGGTCTGTGGGCTGCTGCAACGGCACCATGAATTTGGGTGCGGTGCTAGCCGAAGGTCTGGGTGCTGGTGTTCGCGCCGCGCGTGATGCCGGGTTCGGTGATGGCTCTGCCCCCGAAGCACCAACCGCGACGATTGTAGCTGAAGAGCCGGTCCGCGCCATGTGGGAAGTACCCTGTCATGGTCACAAGAAAAAGTTCCACGAGTTCCAGAACGATTCAACCTCGGCTGATCTGCAACTGGCCACCCGCGAAGGCATGTTGTCGGTGGAGCACACGAAACGCTACACCACAACCGGCATGGGCACGGATCAGGGCAAGACCTCAAACGTGACGGGGTTGGGTATTATGGCCGCTGCACAAAATCGCGGAATCCCGGCGGTGGGGACGACAACGTTCCGTCCGCCTTATACCCCGCAGGCCTTCGGGGCCATCACGGGTCAGAACCGGCGTGAATTGTTTGAGCAAAACCGCACCACCTCCATGCAGCCCTGGCACGAATCCCATGGCGCTGTATTCGAAGATGTGGGCGACTGGAAACGACCGTGGTATTTCCCGAAACCCGGCGAAAGCATGCATGACGCGGTTCAGCGTGAATGCAAAGCCACCCGTGACGGCGTGGGCATCATGGACGCATCCACGCTGGGCAAGATCGATATTCAGGGTCCTGATTCCCTGCAACTCCTTGAGATGCTCTACACCAACGCATGGGCGAAGCTGGGCATTGGTCGCTGTCGTTACGGTGTCATGCTGAATGAACACGGCATGATCTTTGATGATGGTGTGACCACGCGCCTTGGCGAAAATCATTTCCACATGACCACCACCACCGGCGGTGCCGCCCGTGTGATGGGCTGGTTGGAAGAATGGTTGCAAACCGAATGGCCTGACATGCAGGTCTATTGCACCAGCGTCACCGAGCAATGGGCCGTGGCGACGATTTCAGGCCCACGCGCCCGCGCCTTGTTGAGCGAGTTGACGGATATTGATCTGGATGTGGACAGTCTGCCGTTCATGGGTATGACCGAAGGTAATGTGGCCGGTGTTCCGGCGCGCGTCTACCGGATCAGCTTCACCGGTGAGGTGGCGTTCGAAATCAACGTGCCGCAGGCCCACGGCCTGCATCTGTGGGAAACCCTCATGGCGCTTGGTGAAAAATACGATATTTGTCCGTATGGCACGGAAACCATGCACGTGTTGCGCGCCGAAAAAGGCTTCATCATTGTGGGCCAGGACACGGACGGTACCTGCACGCCCATGGATGTGGGCATGGACTGGATCGTATCCAAAAAGAAAGAAGATTTCTTGGGTAAACGCTCGTTCAGCCGGTCCGATAACATCAAGGGCAACCGTAAGGAACTGGTGGGCCTGCTCACCGAAGACCCCAAAATAGTGTTGCCGGAAGGTGCACATATTGCGGCGGAGACTGACCCCAAACCAGCCATGGGCAAATATACAAAAGCCGCCGGTCATGTGACGTCCAGCTATATGACGCCCAATATAACTGGACCGGATGGCGAAGGGCGCTCTATTGCCCTTGCCGTGCTCAGAAATGGGCAAAGCCGCCATGGCGAGACGATTACCGTGCCGCTCATGGATGGTCGTATGGTTAAAGCCCTGGTGACCGAACCCATATTCTTCGACAAAGAAGGAGAACGCACCCGTGGTTAATACAACATTTGATGTAAGCAAAATCTCACCGCTGGATGGCATGGTGCCGCCGGTGGGTGGGGTGTCCTTGCGTGAAAAATCATACGTGGGCAAGATCAATCTGCGCGGCAATGTGGAATCAGGTGACTTCGGCCATATTGTTGAAAGTGTGCTGGGCGGCTTCGTACCAACAACCCCCAATACGGTTGTGCACTATGGCGATCTGACCATTTTCTGGCTGGGGCCGGATGAGTGGCTGATCCACACACCAGAAGGCGGGCAGGGCGACCTGATCGACCGCTTACGCGCAGCCCTTGGCGATACGCATAGCGCGGTGACAGATGTCAGCGATTATTTCGTGGTGATCGAGATGCGTGGAACTGATTGCCGGGACGTGCTGGCGCGTGGTTGCTCCCTTGATTTCCACCCGCGTAGCTTCGTGGCCGATCAATGCGCGCAAAGTCACTTTTCTCATGCTAATGTACTCATACATCAAATCAATGATACGGATTTTGATGTGCAGGTGCGCTGGACCTACGCCCAATATCTGTGGGGCTTTCTGGCGGAAGCAGTAGAGAACATGGCGGCTTAACCGTCAGGCTAATTTTAAATCGACCCAGTCGCGGAAACGGTACCAATTTCCGATGATGGGGATGAACCACGGTGTTCCGGAGTAAAGCGGCTGGGTGGGGAAGGGTAACCCTTCAAACGCGCTTCTTTGGTTTTGCGTTCCCAAAATTCGTTGGGCGGTCTGGCGTCCCAGCCAACTCATCATCACAATGCCCGCACCGCCATTACAGCCGATGGCGTAGTGCACGCCATCGTGAATACCTGTTTTGGGCAAAAAATCGAAGGTGAACGCCATCAGGCCTGCCCATGTATTAGATATTTTCACGTCATGCAGGCTGGGGAATACATCCGTCATTTGGCGGTGCAGCAGGGCGGTGCTTTCGCGTTCATCAATAGGCGTGAACTTTGCCCGACCGCCAAACAGGATGCGTTTGCCGTCCGGTGTGGGGCGGGAAAATCGGATAACCCGCCTTGAATCAATAATCGGGCACATGTGGGGTAACAGACTACGAACCCGGTCCTCGCCCAGTTCCTCGGTTGCAATGATGGTGCTGGACATGGGGATGATTCGTCGCTGATGCCAGGGCGATGCGTGGTCAGTATAACCGTTGGTGCACAGCGCCACATTCTTTGCACGGATAGAACCCTTGATGGTGGCGACCGTTTTTTCTGTATCAGTACTGTGAATGCCCACCACGCGGCAATGGGACAGGAACTGAACGCCCGCGGCCACACACAGGCTGAGTAATCCACGATGATACTTGGTTGGATGGATGGAGCCCGCCTCAGGAATGAACGTGCCGCCATGATAGACATCACTGTTGATATAGGTGCTCTGATCGCTGCGTGATACAAGCTGGAAATCATCTGCACTACCCGTATTGGTTTCGGCGGCTTTGGCTTCCAACTTCTTGTACGCACCCGGGGTAACCGCCGCTGCAAATCGCCCGCAAGGTCGGAAATCGCAATCTATGTTTTCATCAATCAGGCGTTTTTGCAGGAATTCGAAGGCATCACCCGCTTCATCCAGCATGGCGCCAGCCCGTTCGACCCCGACGGCAGCCCGCAAGTCGATCTGTTTGCCCACACCGGCACGTCCGGAAACAAACCCGGCGTTTCGGGTACTGCCGCCAAACCCGATATCATCCGCATCAATGACGATGACCGCACCGCCCGCCTGCGCCAGTTCCAATGCGCAGGAAAGTCCTGCATATCCCCCGCCGATCACAACAACATCTGTTTGGTCGGGAACGTCCTTTAAACCCGTGGGGGCGGGGGGCATGTCACGCCACCACCAAGGATTAGTTGAGAAATCATCCGCGAATAAGTTATGATGCTGTGTGGGGGGCAAATTGAGCTCCTGACTTTACAACGCGTGTATTCAACAGGCACTATTTCACAATGCAAACCTTTAGGGAAATCGAGATTTCAGGCGACGCGCACCAGCGCGGTGTGATGCATGGCGAGCAGCTGAGTGTTGAGATCGCCGAGGCGATTGCCATCTATGGCTCAGCTTTTGGATTGAGCGAGAGTGCGGTGTTTGAACAAGCCGCGCATTTCAGTCAGGTCATTGCCGACTTCAATGCTGACTACGCCGCTGAGATAGACGGCATTGCAGAAGGATCAGGACAGGATGTGCGGTGGATTACGGCACTGAACGCCCGTACGGAAATTCTGGCACTCAAGAATCTTTCAACGGCACGGGTGGCATCCAACGAATGCACGTCCATGTGCTTTGGTGCAGCGCCCGTTTTGGGCCAGACCTGGGATTGGGGTCAGCCGTTGGAAGTCCTGTGTGCCATGTTCCGGATTGAGCGCCCCGATGGTCATGTGATCCGGATGATGAGCGAGCCCGGCATTATTGGCAAAATCGGTATGAACAGCGCAGGCGTGGGCGTTTGCCTGAATATCCTGACACTGGTGGGTTACCGGCTGGGCGGTGTGCCCATTCATGTGATGTTGCGGGCTATTCTGGATTGCACATCAACGGCCGAGGCCGCTGCCATGATTGACAGTGCCGCGGCGGGTAAATCCAGTAATGTTATTGTGGCTGATAAAACGGGGGATTGTTTTGATCGGGAATTTGCAGGCCCTGAGACCATGTTGCCAGACCGTTTTAACGGCAACCTGATCCATACCAATCATTACCTGAGCCGTGAAATCAATGGTCACGATGATCCGCTGTTCTTCAATTCGCGCACCCGTATGGCGCGGGCCATGAACAGGGTTTCAGCCGCTGAGGAGCCGACCGCTTCGGCCATGATCGATATTTTGTCAGATCGTACCGATAACCCGTTCCCCATCTTTCGGGAATACCTGCCTGATGAAGAATTCGGGGCCGTCGGTACAGTGGCCACCATTGTTATGGATTTAGCCGCAGGCGAAATGCATGTGCGCAAAGGCAGCGATCCGGAAACCGGATTCAAAGTCTATCAGGCTTGATCACCGGGGGCAGGTTTGCGAGTATTTTCGGACTATTTATGTATGAGGAACCGTTATGAAACCCAAAATGACCAAAGCTATGATGATGGCACTGTTTATTGGTGTCAGTGCGATCGCCACCGTTGCCTGTTCACCAGAAGTGGGCAGCGAAGAGTGGTGTAGCGACCTGAAAGAGAAGAGCAAAGGCGATTGGACAGCGAGTGAGGCTGGTGATTTTGCCAAGAACTGCGTTCTTTAGACTGTCCGTTCTTGGTTGATCAGGTCGGCCAGTGTCTGGCGTTGATTACCTTCATCACTGAAATTATCAGCGCTTAGCCAAGCCTGAAAAGCTGCTTTGGTGGCCGGCCATTCGGTATCCAGTATGGAATACCAGGCCGTGTCCCGATTGCGGTCTTTGTAAATTGTGCATTGTCGGAATATGCCTTCGAATGTAAGGCCTAGTCGCCCTGCGGCCCGGCATGAACGGGCATTGAGGGAATCACATTTCCATTCATAACGGCGGTAGTTTAATTCATCAAAGGCGCGTGCCATCATCAGGTACATGGCTTCTGTGGCGAGTGGGGTTCGTTGCATGGCGGGGCCGAAATTAATGTGGCCTACTTCGATGCTACCTGAGTTGGGATTGATACGGAGATAGCTGGCAACACCAACGGCCCGGCCAGTGTTTAAATCAAAAATGGTATAAAACAGCGGGTCATCGCCGGTGCAGGTATTAGCCATCCAGCTTTGAAATGCGCCGAAATCAGCAAATGGTCCATAAGGAAGGTACGTCCAGATCCGGTCTTCGCTATCGGCCACGTAAGCGTCGTACAGTTCCTGCGCATGGGCATTTACATCAAGAATTTCCAGGCGGCAGTATTGTCCGACCATGGATGTGCGTGGTGGTAGGTTCAGGCCGTTCCAGCCGGGGACAGGAAAACCAATGGGGAGGCCAAGGTCGCTTGAATGTTCGCTCATAACAGTGATGCACCAATCCATGATTGTTGATTCAGGGAACTACTATGCGCTCAGTAAGGTGAGCGCACAAAGAGCCAGTTTTGCCAAGTTTCAGGGCCAGTCACGGGTCAATTGCGGTTGCGGGCATCGCACCAATTCGTATCGCCATACAGTCGCCGATATTCAATATACGGGCAACGATCCATGATCACATCAAGGCCTGCGGCTTCGGCCTGGGCCGCGGCAATATCGTTACGCACGTCCAACTGCATCCATATGGACTGAATGCCCTTGGCACCGGCCAGCGCTATGGCGTCATCCACAATTGGCCCTGTGGCTTTCGAGTGGCGGAAAATATCCACCATCTGAAAGTCGCCGGGGATGGCATCAAGCGACGAATACACCGTCTCGCCCAGAATTTGTGATCCGGCTTCAGCGGGATTTACAGGAATGACGCGATATCCCTTTCGTTGCAGGAAAGCCATAACTTCGAATGAGTCCCTGACGCGCTTTGGCGAAGCGCCCACCATGGCAATGATACGCGCGCCTTCCAGCACGTCCCGGATTTTGTGGTCGTCGTATGACAGTTCCATGCTATGGCGCGGGTCCATCTTAGGCCGCGGGCCGTGTTAATAGCGGCAGGAACAGCGAGAACAGTTCGGCCTGTGACGATATGTGCAGTTTGGCGTAAATATTCTTGCGATGCACTTTCACGGTGCTAACCGATATATCGAGCATAGAGCCAATGGATATTGACGAATACCCCCGCAGGATCAGGCTGACCACTTCGGATTCGCGGTTGGTAACACCGGCGCGACTCCCCCGTGTAGCGGCTTCCTGCACACGAATGGGCAGGGTGTCGAAGCGGTCGCCTGACGGGATTGTCTTGATTTCGGCGATTTCCGGATACCGCCAGTGTTGGATCACGGCTTCGCGAATGACCAGTTCAACAGACTCGAGGCGTTCGATTTCTTTCTTGCCGAACGGCTTGCTATCGCATTCGCGCTCGATGGATACCACCACCATGCCGCCGTTGCTCATGGGTATAAAAATCCCAAGCTCGTCCACGATCTGTGTTTTGGCATAATAGGTTCGGTAGTATTCGCTTCTGAAGAAATGATCGGGGGTCATGTCCCTCAATCTGTATACACCGGGCAATATGCCGCGACGAAGGCATTGATAGAATGGGTCCAGCAGATAGGCGCCGGATTGGTACTCTTCCATGCTCATGTAGCTCGCGCTTTCAGAGCCAGAACGATACAGATTTATGGGCGCTTGATCACCGTTGTAGGCCAACGCCATAAAATTGTCGAAGCTGGCTACATGGGAGAGCATTCGCTCGAGCGCCGAGCCAAAATCAGGGGTGTTAATGGCCCGGATCAGGTTGGCTGAGTCTTCCATGCATTGAGACAGGATGCCCACGCGGTTTACCACTTCGTTTACAGTGTCTACAGTTGCCACGGAGTATAAGCCCTTGGGGGTATGGAGCGTCCAGCCCCCATGGCAAAAAATGATAAAAATGTGTTTTCGAGGGGTATCAAAGGGAATGACCACTAAACCACGAGCACGGGACTTAGGGGTGCCTTTTGATGGGGAAACCGGGCCACTGAACGCCATTACAGATGTTGCTGGCGTTGAGGTAGGCTTTACCACGCTGATTGAAGGCGATGGCGCCTTACAGGTTGGCAAAGGACCGGTTCGCACGGGCGTGACAGTCATTCACCCGCGCGGCAAAGACCGTGTGTTTGAAGGGGTGTGGGCCGGATATTTTTCCCTGAACGGCAATGGGGAGATGACCGGGGTCCAGTGGATTGATGAAGCAGGGGCTTTTTCAGGCCCCATAGCGATTACCAATACCCACAGCGTCGGCATGGCGCACCACGGCGTTCTGCGCTGGATGATCAAACATCCCGAATTCACCGCCAAAGATGATTTGTGGATGTTGCCCGTCGCGGCGGAGACCTGTGATGAATACCTGAACGACATCAATGGTCAGCACCTGACAGAAGACCATGTGCTTGCGGCTTGCGACAATGCTGCCACGGGTCCGGTTGCCGAAGGTAATGTAGGCGGTGGCACCGGTATGGTTTGTTATGAATTCAAGGGCGGTACCGGCACCGCGTCGCGCCGTTTCAAGCTGGGTGATGAGACATACACAATCGGCGTGCTGGTGCAGGCTAATTTTGGCAAGCGGCCGGAGCTTTCCATTCGCGGTGTTCCTGTTGGGCGACACCTGACCGATAACATGGTTTGGGGAACGGCCCGAAACCCCAATGTGCAGGGCTCAATCATTGCCATCGCGATTACCGATGCCCCTCTGTTACCGATCCAGTTACAGCGCGTGGCACGGCGAATCGGTTTGGGTGTGGGCCGCACAGGAACGCCCAGCGAAAACGGGTCCGGCGATATCTTTCTGGCCTTGTCCACCTACAACGACGTTTGTGAGGAGAGCCGAGGAGCGGAGACAACGATTCGGTATACCGTCAATGATGAGATAGATCCGTTGTTCCTGGCAACCGTGGAAGCAACCGAAGAAGCGATAATCAACGCCATCGTTGCCGCCGATACCATGACCGGCCAGGATGATCACGTGGTTCATGCTATTGACCATGATGACCTGATGGCGATGATGAAACAGTACGGGAGATCGTGATGAGCTACGAGGATATTTGCTATCTGTCAGCCACCGAAGCGATAAAGCTGTTCAAGCGTCGCAAGCTGTCGCCGGTGGAATTGATGAAAGCCATCATCAAACGTACGGAAAAGGTTGAACCGGTGATCAATGCGTTCACAGAGACATTCTTCGATGAAGCTCTCGTCAGCGCCAGAAAGTCCGAAGCCCGTTACATGAAAAAAGGTGGCCGGACGCGAAAGCTGGAAGGCATCCCAGTCGCGATCAAGGATGAAGTACCCGTAAAGGGTCGGCGCTGCACATCGGGCTCATTAATCATGAAAGATTATGTGGCCGATGAAACAGCGGTGTTCGCCCAGCGTCTGTTCAACGCAGGCGCCATTTGCCACGCTCGTACAGCAACACCTGAATTCTGCTGTGCTGCGGTGACCACGTCTCGGTTGTGGGGAACAACCAGAAACCCGTGGAACCCCAAATATACGTGCGGCGGCTCGTCGGGCGGCTCGGGCGCTTCACTGGCGGCGGGTACCACCACACTGGCGACGGGATCAGACATCGGTGGATCGATCCGTATTCCCGCATCATGTAATGGTGTTGTGGGCTTCAAGCCGCCTTATGGCCGGGTGCCTGAAATGCCCGGTTTTAATCTGGATTACTATTGCCACGAAGGGCCGTTGGCGCGAACCATTGCCGATACGGCGTTGATGGAAAACGTTATTGCGGGGCCTCATCCCACCGATATAGCCAGCATCAAGCCCAAGCTGAATATTCCGGAAAAGCTGAAAGGTATTCGGGGCTGGCGGATTGGTTATTCCCTTGATCTGGGGTTCTTTAAAATTGATCCTGACGTGCGGGCGAACACGCTGCGCGCTGTGGAAACATTCCGATCCATGGGTTGCATCGTGGAAGAGGTTGAAATGCCGTGGGACGAGAGCTGCGCCAAGGCAGCGTGGGATCACTTGTTGCATATGTTCGGTGCCAGTATGGCGGCACTTGAAAAAGAGCACGGTGATCTGATGACCGATTACGCGCGTGCGTTCGCCATTATGGGCCGGAAATCCACGGCCACGGATTTTGCCAACGCCACAGCAAAGGCCAGTGAGATGTATTCGTTCTTCGGACCCATGATGGAAAACTATGACGTATTCCTGTGCCCGACTACAACCAAACCGGCCATACTGGCTAATCCGAAGTTCGACTATGATTCGTACAAGTCCGAAGGCAAAAGTATGCCCGATGCCCTGTCATGGTGTATGACCACATCGTTCAATACGCTAAGTCGTTGCCCGGTTCTGAGCGTGCCGTCTGGCTTCGGTAAAACGGGTGTGCCGACGGGGCTACAGATCGTGGGTAAAACCTTTGACGATGTATCGGTGTTCCGTGCCGCGGCGGCATTCGAGAAAAAATCGCCATGGCTGCACAACGCCAAGCATCGGCCTGTCGTGAAATCAAAAAAGAAATAGAGGAAGCTCTGAAATGTTGACCGTCTACAGTGAAGATCACCGCCAGCACGACAGTAAGTATGAGATTTATGGCGGCGAGATGGTGCCACCTCATGAAATGCCACGTCGTATGGACATGGTTCTGGGTCGTCTTAAATCTGAGAACTTTGGCGAGATTATCGAACCTGAAGATTTCGGCATGGACGCTATTCGCAGAATCCATGACGCAGATTACCTGACATTTTTGGAAACCATCTGGGCGGAATGGAACGCCAGCGGATACAAGGGGGACGTTATTCCCACGGTTTGGCCGTCACGCCGGGTCAACAACCTCAATCACATGCCCGATTTCCCCGAAGGCAAGGCAGGCTATTACGCGCTATCATCAGAAACCTCTATTAACAAAGGCACCTGGCCCGCAGCTTATACCAGCGCGCAAGTGGCCCTGACGGCCTACAAGATTGTGGCGGACGGTGCCCGGTCAGCATTCGGGCTTTGCCGCCCGCCGGGCCATCATGCGGCCGCGGATATGTACGGTGGGTACTGTTTTTTGAACAATGCCGCCATTGTGGCGCAGAAGTTTCTGGATGATGGGGCGAAGAAAGTCGCCGTGCTTGATCCGGATTTCCACCACGGCAATGGCACACAGAGCATCTTCTATGACCGCGATGACGTGTTCTACGCATCCCTGCACGGTGATCCGAACGATATGTTTCCCCATTTTCTGGGCTGGGCCGAAGAAACCGGCGAAGGGGCGGGCGAGGGTTGCAACGCAAACTATCCCATGCCCCCCGGAACGGGCTTTGATGTGTGGTCCAGGGCATTCGAGGATGCCTGCGAAAAAATCACTGCCTTTGGTGCCGAAGCCATTGTTATATCCCATGGTGTGGATACCTATGAGAACGATCCCATATCCTTCTTCAAATTGAAGCACCCGGATTATGTGACCTATGGAAAACGTATTGCTGACTTGGGCCTGCCCACCGTCTTTTTGATGGAGGGCGGTTATGCCGTCGAAGAAATTGGCATCAACACGGTGAATGTGTTGCAGGGGTTTGAGAGTGGCGTTTAGATGACCACGCCCTGCATTATCACGGTTGCGATCACTGGTGCGGTTCCGCGCAAGGAAGATAACCCGGCCGTTCCGGTGACGGTCACCGAGCAAATCGAATCAACCCATGCGTCCTTCGAAGCGGGGGCCAGTCTGGTGCACATCCATGTGCGTGATGAGAACCAGAACCCGTCTTCTGATCCAGATAAATTTGCTGCGATTCAGGTCGGCGTTGAAAAACATTGCCCCGGCATGATCATCCAGTTTTCAACCGGCGGACGGGGGCGCTCACCGTCTGAGCGGAGCTCTATGCTTACGCCGGGGTTGGATATGGCATCGTTGGCAACGGGGTCAGTGAACTTCCCCACGGCTATTTACGATAACGCGCCACAATTCATCCGTGATCTGGCCCAAACCATGCTGGATATGAATATCAAACCGGAATGCGAAATTTTCGATCTGGCCATGCTCTACAACGCGGCAAATCTGGTGAAAGCTGGATTATTGAAAGAGCCACCTCACGTGCAATTCGTCATGGGTATCGATGGCGCGCAACCGGCCAGGCGTTCAATCCTTGAGTTTGAATTGAAGGAATTGCGCGAGGTTATGCCGACCGCCACATGGACAGCCGCTGGCGTGGCTCGATATCAGTTGGAGGTCAATCACTGGGCGCTGGAATTGGGTGGTCATTGCCGCACGGGTCTGGAAGACAATATCCGTTATGACAAAGACCGCCTCGCGACGAGCAATGCCGAATTGGTCAGTCGGGTTGCTGGCTTGTGCGAACAGTATGATCGCCACCCGGCCAGTTCGGCTGAAGCGAGGGCTATTTTAGGGCTTCTTTGAACGCTGAACAGAATAGTGATAGTATTTACATGGACCAAAACGGAGCCACGCTATGAATTCGGGTACGATAGATGTTTCAGGCATGCAGACGATGATGACAGTCATCGGTTACGGGTTCGGCTTGTTTGTCGCCTTGGTATTGGCGGTGATCTTGGTGTTGAACCGTCGCAACATGGATGGCTGGGATCTGCCGGTTAGTTATGTATGGTTTGCCATGTCCGGTCGGATCAATCGCAAAACCTATTGGTTGACCGGCATTATTGGTGTTTTCCTCGTCGAGATTATGTATGAGCTTGTGGTCAACGGCATGCTGTTGGCGGCATCCACCATGCTGCCTTTGAACGAAGCCATCCTTTTTATCGCCATGTTGGTGACCTTGGTCCCGTTTATGGTTTTTTCCATCTGGACCGGATTAGCGCTCAATTTTAAACGAATTCACGACAGGGGGCGGTCAGCCTGGTTCTTGCTGATCGGGTTGATTCCACTCATCGGCGCTCTATGGCTACTCATTGAGTTGGGCTTTCTGCGCGGTACGGTAGGCGATAACAAGTTTGGCCCGGAACACCCCGATGTTGCCGGTGGGACGTCCAGGCAGCAAAAGGCTGCTCGCCGATCAAATATGGACGTGGACGAGACCCCGTCACGAAATCTCAGCGAATTACCAAACCGTGATATGATCGCGGCCCGGTTAGGCGACGATTTCATGGGACCGGAATCGCCTGAACCATCCGAACCATAAATGTCTGAGGACATGACCCCGCCGCGAGACGTTATTCCGGCACATTTGAACAAATGGAACTGGGGCGCCTTTTTCCTGAATTGGGTATGGGGTTTGGGCAACAACGTCTATGTGGCGTTGCTCATGTTTATTCCGGGTATCAATCTGATCATGCCGTTTGTGCTGGGCCGCAAGGGCAATCAATGGGCTTGGAAAAATGGCAATTGGGCCAGCGAAGCAGATTTTTTACGAACCCAAAAAATCTGGAGCCGTGTAGGCGTGGGCTTTGGTATCGGGTTGCCCGTATTCATTGTCATCATGCTGTCGTCGGCGGTGTTTATGTTGCAAAACACCGAGCCGTTTAAGGTTTCATTGGAACGTCTCGGGCGCAACGCCGAAGTTGTTGCTGCGCTGGGTGAGCCCATAGAATTGAGCGGCTGGATTATCTCAGGTAACGTTTCCTATGAGAACGATACAGGGGCTGCTGATCTGACCTATGAGGTTATCGGGCCAAAAGGCGAAGGCGTTATTCATTTCGCCGCCATTTTTGAGGCAGAGAACTGGATTGTTGAGGAATTTACCCTGACCATGATCCCCGAAGGCCGCGTTATTGATTTGTTGCAGGTGTCCAACGCCCAAAAACGAAAGGCCCCGGTTATCGCTTCAACCGAGACCTGAGCCTCCGCGAAGGCAGGCATGCAGCGTTGGTCTGGCTTCGCAAGATAGTGGCCGATTGTGTGCCGCCATTCGATCAAACGACGATCACCTCAACCTCGGCGGCTTCCAATTGTTCGGCGATGGCGGGTGGCGGTACCTGCGTCGTGATCAACATATCGACGGCGCTGAAGTCACAGACTTTAACCAGCGCATGGCGATCAAACTTGGAATGGTCTGCAACGATGATGGCCTGATTAGCCTGAGCAATAACAGTGCGAGAGTATTCTGCCTCGGACAGTTCTGTATCCATAAAGCCGCCAGTTGCCGAAATGGCGGCAATGGACAGGAAGGCTTTATCCACCTGGAACTGGGCGATAAAGTTGGTGGCGGTTTCACCAAAGGCAGCACCATCGTCGGCGCGAATTTCACCACCGGCCATATAAACCCGGTTGCCGTTTTGATTTGCGAGAGATCGGGCTACTTCCACTGAATTTGTGACCGCGAAGATGTTTCGGCGTGTGGCAAGGCTATGGCCTACGTAGGTGGTGGTGGTGCCGGTATCCAGCATCAGAGAATCGCCGTCATCCACCAGTTCAGCCGCCTTTGCAGCAATGCGCATCTTTTCGTTACGATTTTCCTGGAGGCGGCGCTGAAAAGGGTCCTCGCGCAGGTGATCGGGGGCCACGATAGCGCCATGGACTTTCAGGACCAATTCGCCATCCACCAGCCCTCGAACGTCGCGGCGGATGGTTTCATCAGATACATTCAGGTCGTTGGCCAACTTGCCAATCGTACACGTGCCAAGCAGCCGCACTGTGTTCAGAATTTCAGCCTGTCGCTTTGTTGGATGAATCATTCAGACGTAACCCCGAAAATATAGTTTCCAGAAATTTATCGAAAAAAATCAATAAATTGCCCGTATTTGTGGAGTTTAGCCCATTTAAATCCACAAAATCCACAAAATTGAATCGCGAATTCACAAAAAATCACAAAATAGTTGGTTTCATGTTGACTCAGAACATCACATGCCACCATTATTTCGCCGGTGGGGAGTAACTTTGATGGGGCGATGGCGTTCCTGATACACCCTCAATACAAACTAGGGAGAAGATTACAAATGAAACGCTTAACCCGTACTGTCGTGGGGTTGGTCGCGGCTCTCGGCCTGTTTAGTGGCATCAATTCGAATGCTAATGCAGGTGTGGAGTCCATGGACCCCATCAAAATCACCTTACATGACTGGACTGGTCAGTACCTGTCCGCCAACATCATGGCCGAAATTCTGAAAAATGCCGGTTACAACATTGAACTGGTACAGGCTGATTATCTGGCACAGTTCGCTGGCCTGGAATCAGGCGATTTGCACATTGCACCTGAGCTTTGGGACACCACGGCAACGGTTGCCATGAAAGCATCTTTTGCCACCGGTAAAACCATTGACCTGGGATCCTCCGGTATGTCCGCCAAGGAAGAATGGTGGTACCCCATTTACATGAAAGAGCGCTGCCCCGGTTTGCCGGATTGGAATGCGCTGAAGGATTGTGCTGAAGCATTCTCAATTCCGGAAACAGCTCCTAGTGGCCGTTATCTTGGCGGCCCTGTAACCTGGGGTGGTTTTGATGATGAACGTGTTGAGTCCCTTGGTCTTGATTTCGAAGTTGTGCATGCCGGAACCGATGCGGCGCTGTTTGCTGAACTTGAGTCTGCTTATCAACGTAAAGATCCCATCATGCTGTGGATTTATTCACCACACTGGGCACCAGCCAAGTTCGAAGGCGAATTCGTTGAATTCCCGCCTTACACCGATGAGTGCTACGATGATCCTGCATGGGGCATGAACAAAGACATGGCCTATGATTGTGGCAAGCCTTTCGGCTTCATTCGGAAAGTGGCCTGGAAAGGCGGCGAAGAGAAATGGCCCGGCGCTTATAAAGCCGTTCGTGCCATGCAAATGACCGATTCGGAAATGAACGCCATGGTGGCTGCTGTTGATTTGGATGGCCGCTCCGTGGATGACGTTGTCGCAAGCTGGATGAAAGACAACGAAGCACGTTGGTCCGCCTGGATTAAATAGTGCTTTGACCTGAGAACGAAGGGCGGCTGAATACTTCGGCTGCCCTTCTTACTCATACACAACATCCTTCTCGCTTTCTATGACTTGCGCAGGGGGCCCTTCCTGTGGCCTCTGTACAGAACAACTATGACCATCATAAACGGTGAGATCTATGGACCAGCCTGTTAAATTATCGTGCCGCCATGTGTGGAAGGTTTTCGGAGATAACGCCGAAAAACTCTTCACAAACGGGGCGACTCCTTCGTCCCAGGACTTGTTATCCGGCAATTATATTGGTGCCGTTCGTGATGCTTGTCTGGATGTACATGAAGGTGAGATTTTTATCATTATGGGCTTGTCCGGCTCAGGTAAGTCCACGCTGGTGCGCTGCCTGACCCGGTTGATCGACCCCACAGTGGGTGAAGTCCTGTTCGACGGACAGGATTTGATGAAGGTCAGCGATAGCGAACTGATCGATATGCGCCGCCACAAGATGGGCATGGTGTTTCAGCATTTCGCCTTGCTGCCGCACCGGACGGTTTTGGGCAATGTTGCATTTCCGCTGGAAGTCCAGGGTGAAGACCGCAAGACCCGCGAAGACCGCGCCCTTGAAATTATTGAACTGGTAGGCCTGAAGGGTCGTGAAGGGTATTACCCGCGCGAGCTTTCTGGTGGGCAGCAACAACGCGTCGGTATCGCCCGCTCTTTGGCCGTTGAACCCGACGTTTGGTTTCTCGACGAGCCGTTTTCGGCCCTTGATCCGCTCATCCGCCGGGAAATGCAGGACGAGTTCCTGCGCCTGCAAAACGTTCTCAAGAAAACGATTGTCTTTATTACCCATGATTTCGACGAAGCCATCCGCCTGGCGGATCGTATCGCCATCATGAAGGACGGCGAAATTATCCAGATCGGCACACCAGAAGACCTGGTCCTGTCACCGGCCACCGATTACGTGCGTGAATTTACCCGCGGTATCCCCCGCGCCAAGGTTCTGACAGCCCGGTCCGTCATGGAACCAGCAGGACAAGGCGCATGCCCTGAGACAACAGCCGATGATGCCCGTATAGAAACGCTGGTTTCACGCGCCGCCGATATGGAACGTGGCACCGCATTTTCTGTGACTGATTCTTCGGGCGCCATCATTGGACAATTGCCGCGAGAGGCCGTTATCAACCTGCTTTCCGATACCATAGATGATGCTGATGCTTCAGGGGCCGATGACACATGACGGCAGCATCCATCACCGCGCAAGGCTCTCGGATCCGGTTGAGCCCCTGGCTTATGGCCTGGATTGCCGTGCTGGCGGCGACGGTGGCGCTTTATTATGTAAAAGATTCAGTACCGTGGGCATTCAAATACCCTAAATCCCTGATCATTCCGTTCAGCGTCTGGCTCAACGATTTAATGAAATGGTTGATGAACAGCGCTGATCTGGGGTTGTTCAGCTTCAAAGAATTCACGCGATTTTTGTCATGGATTATTGAGCAACCGTATCACGTGGTCAGAAGCTTTCTGTCCACCGGATTTCTGAGCGGTCAGGGCAGTTACGCGGTTGAGGTCTTCCCGCGAGTTTCGTGGATTGCCATGATTGTGGGTGTGGTTCTGCTCGGGCGGTACGCCAAAGACTGGAAACTGGCAGCGTTGGTTGGCGGCTGTTTTATCTATCTGGCCATCTTCGATCAATGGGACAGCGCCATGGTTACGCTGTCGTCCATTGCTATCGCGGTGCCGTTCGGCGTTGTTGGTGGATTGATGCTGGGGATCGCAGGGTTTCGATCCAAAAAATTCGAGACGATCCTCATCCCAATCCTTGATTTGATGCAGACGGTGCCGGTATTTGCGTATCTGGTGCCTATCCTGATCATGTTCGGGTTCAGCCCGGTATCGGCCATGATCGCCACCATCATCTATGCCATTGCACCCATGGTGCGTGTGACCATGCTGGCGCTGCAACAGGTGCCCGCCGAAGTCATTGAAGCGGGCCGTATGGCCGGTTGCACCGAGCGACAATTGTTGTGGAAGGTGCAATTGCCGTCTGCCACGCACACATTAATGGTGGGCGTTAATCAGGTTGTGATGCTCTCGCTCAATATGGTGATTATTGCATCCATGATCGGGGCCGGTGGCCTGGGCTTTGATGTTTTGACAGCGCTAAAACGCCTGCGTATCGGCGAAGGTATTGAGGCTGGATTGGCTATTACAGTTTTGGCCATTGCCATGGATCGGGTCAGTCAGGCCCTGGCCCGCAGGCCGCCGCCAGTTCATGGCGCGAAAGTCGGTAACTGGTATGAACGCCATCCCTATACCCTGATTGTTCTGGCGACAATTATTGTGACGTGGGCACTGGGGCTTTTTATGCCCGTCATGGATACCATTCCCGATAGCATTAAACTTTCCACCGGCACCTTCTGGGGTGATCTGGTGAAGTACATTAACATCAATTATTTTGACCAGCTTGATGCCGTTAAGAACTTCCTGCTGTTGAATTTGATGATTCCGTTCAAGCGGTTCCTGCTATCGCTGCCATGGGTTGGTGTGGTGGTCATGATTGCGCTGGCTGGCTATCAATTGGGTGGTGCGCGGTTGGCTTGGCTCACAGGTGGGCTGACCATTTCCCTCGCTGTCGTGGGTTTGTGGGCCAAGGCCATGGTGACCGTTTATCTCTGCGGTATTTCCGTGCTGCTGGTATGCCTGATCGGCATTCCCATTGGCGTTCTTTCTGCACGAAATGAACGCCTGCACCGGGCCGTGGGCGTCACGATCGACACACTGCAAACCCTGCCTAGTTTTGTGTACCTCATGCCTGTTGTGATGCTGTTCCGGGTTGGTGACTTTGCCGCCATGCTGGCCGTGATTGCCTACGCCATTGTGCCGGTGATCCGATATACGGATCATGGTATCCGTAATGTGCCGCCCCACCTGATCGAGGCCGCAACACAAGCTGGTTGCACTCGGCTTCAGATGTTGTGGAAGGTACAGATGCCCATCGCCATCCCTGAAATTATGCTGGGTATCAACCAAACCATCATGATGGCCCTGGCCATGTTGGTGATTACCGCACTAGTGGGGACCCGAGAATTGGGCCAGGAAGTGTATATGGCGCTGGCACGGGCCGAAACCGGACGCGGACTGGTGGCCGGTATTTGTGTGGCCTTTATCGCCATTATCGCTGACCGATTAATAGGGGCTTGGGCTAAACGACGTAAGCAGGAATTGGGACTAGAGTAGAGAAAATCATGGCCGTAGATATAGAAGCTGAAAAAGACCGGGTCCGGGCACTGCCATGCTGGCAGGGCACCATCGGTATCGAGCCGCTAAGTGGTGGCCTAAGCAATCTCAATTTTGTCGTGACCGATGCGGGCAAACGATTTGTCGTGCGCATGGTTGGCGATGACGAACCCATCCACAACGTTATGCGGTTTAATGAAACTGCGGGTCTTAAGGCGGCTCACGCTGTCGGGCTGACGCCGGGTATTGTCTATTATGATCAGGGTATCATGGTGATCGATTATCTGGACGGGAAAACCTATGAGGCCGAAGACGTCTGTGACATAGACAAATTGATGCGAATTATCCCGGAGGTTCGTATCCTGCACGAACAGGCCAAGCATCACATTGTCGGACCTTGTCTGGCGTTCTGGGTATTCCGGGTACATCGTAGCTACGCCCATGCCTTGCGCGAAGGTAACAGCCGCATGGTGCCGCAACTTGATCACTATATGACCATCAATGATGAGCTTGAGGCCGCCGTTGGTGCGGTTGACGTCACGTTCTGTCATAACGATTTGTTGTGCGCGAATTTCATCGATACAGGCGACAAGGTATGGATCATCGATTGGGAACACTCTGGCTATGGCGCGCGATTGTTTGACTTAGCTAACATCGCGTCCAATGCCGTGCTGCCTGAGGAATTAGAGCGCCAAATGCTGGAGGCCTATTATGGCGCAGCCGCAGATGATCAGCGCTGGCACCGTTACAAGGCGTTCCGAGCCGCATCACACTTACGCGAAGCCATGTGGAGTATGATTTCAGAAACCCATCTGGATTTAGACGTGGATTACGAGGAATACACCCAGGAAAACCTGGACGCCTTCGCGGTGGCCTATGAGGAATTCAAAAAGCTATGAGCAAGGATAAAGCGTTTCCGACCCAGGCGCGCGTGGTCATCATTGGCGGCGGTATCATCGGCTGCTCCACCGCCTATCATTTGGGCAAGATGGGATGGAACGATGTGGTCTTGCTGGAAAAAGGAAAGCTGACCAGCGGCTCAACGTTTCACGCCGCCGGGCTCGTGGGCCAGTTGCGATCCAACGCCAACGTGACCCGGTTGCTGAAATACAGTGTGGAGTTGTATGACAGTCTGGAAGCCGAAACCGGTTTGGCCACGGGTTGGAAAATGAGCGGTTGCCTGCGCCTTGCCACCAATGATCAACGCATGATCGACTATAAACGGCAGGCCACCATGGCACGGAGTTTCGGGCTGGATATGGAAATTCTTAGCCCAAAAGAATGCATGGATTTGTGGCCGGTGATGGATGGTTCAGACCTGGCTGGTGGCTGTTATATGCCATCCGATGGTCAGGCTAACCCGTCAGATATCACGCAAGCTCTGGCGCGTGGTGCCCGGACCGCCGGTGTGCGGATTATCGAAGATTGCACTGTGTCTGCCATCCATACCAAAGATGGCCGGGTGACGGGCGTCTCGACAGTTGAAGGCGATATCACGGCCGAGATTGTGGTCAACTGTGGCGGGCAATGGGCCCGCGAAGTGGGCCAGATGGTGGGCGTAAACGTGCCGCTGATCTCGGTACAGCACCAGTACATGGTCACCGAGGCCATAGAGGGTTTACCGCGTGACATGCCCACGATCCGTGATCCGGACCGGCGTATCTATTTTAAAGAAGAAGTGGGTGGTCTGGTGGCCGGTGTTTATGAGCCAAACCCGATCCCGTGGGCCAATGACGGCATCCCTGAAGGCTTTAACTTTCAGCTGTTGGAATCAAACTGGGATCACTTTGAGCCGGCAATCGTGCAATGCATGGAACGTGTGCCCATGCTGGAAACCGCTGGCATCAAGGAATTGATCAACGGACCGGAATCCTTCACGCCCGATGGTAACTTCATTCTGGGTGAGTCCCCGGAAGTGGAAAACTTCTTCGTCGGCGCTGGCTTTAATGCCTTCGGTATCGCATCTGGTGGTGGCGCGGGCAAGGCATTGGCCGAATGGATTATTGCCGGTGAGCCCGCCATGGATTTGGGCCCCGTTGATATCCGGCGGTTTGGTCCCCATCATGGCGATATCGATTGGGTCAGAAACCGCACGTTAGAACTTTACGGCAAGCACTACACCCTGCCATGGCCGTTCGAAGAGCACGAATCCTGTCGCCCACTCAAAACCTCACAACTGTACGAGCGTTTGGCGGAGCAGGGGGCCTGCCTGGGTGAGAAAATGGGCTGGGAACGCCCCAACTGGTTCGCACCAGAAGGCGTTGAAGCCAAAGACGAATATTCGTTCTACCGCCAGAACTGGTTCGAGCACGTGGCCGAAGAACACAAGGCCGTTCGTGAGCGGGTCGGGTTGTTTGATCAATCTTCATTTGCGAAGTTTGAGATGCGTGGACCGGATGCCGAGACGGCGCTGTCGTGGATATGCGCTAATAATGTGACAAAGCCTGTGGGCCGGGTGACGTATACCCAGATGTTGAATACGCGGGGCGGCATTGAATGCGATCTGACCGTGGCGCGCTTTGCCGATGATTTGTTTTATATCGTGACCGGTACCGGGTTCAGAACCCATGACTTCACCTGGATCAAACGCAATATTCCAGCCGATTGTGACGCTCAGTTGGTGGATGTGACCGACGAAGGCTTTGCGTTGTCGCTCATGGGGCCACGGGCGCGCGATGTGCTGTCGAGTGTCACCGGTGACGATGTGTCTAACGAGGGATTCCCGTTTGGCCATTGCCACGAGATCACCATTGCCGGTGCGACGGTGCGCGCTCTTCGGATCACCTACGCCGGTGAATTAGGCTGGGAACTGCACGGCGAGAAAGGTGACGCATTGGCGGTTTACGATGCCCTGATGGCGGCGGGTGAGCCGCATGGTATTTCTAATGCCGGTTACCGTGCGATTGAATCCTTGCGCCTGGAAAAAGGTTTCCGGGCCTGGGCCGCAGATATCGGACCAGACTATTCGCCCTTTGAATCGGACCTGGGCTGGGCGGTGAAGCTTAAAAGCAACACGCCCTTCATGGGACGTGAAGCAGCGGCGGAAAAAAAGGCCAACGTTCAGAACAAGCTGTTGGCGTGCTTTACCGTGGATGGTGTGGACAACGTCCTGTTGGGGCGCGAGACCATTTACCGTAATGGCGAACGCGTGGGCTGGTTATCCAGCGCCGGTTGGGGATATACCCTGCAAACCAACATAGGATTTGGCTATGTGCGAAATGCGGATGGCGTGACCGAAGACTATCTGCTGGCCGGTGAGTATGAACTTGAGGTCGCTACCCAACGCATTCCGTGCAGCATCCACCTGAAGCCGTTGTACGATCCGGATATGTCGCGGGTGAAGGTTTAGGCTAGTTGTTTGGCACCCTAGCGCGGTCATCTCGTGTTGTCAGGTGAGCTTTCCATTGTAGCCCACATTCTGGAAGCAGCGCCGGACCCTGCCTCTGCGTAAAGATTATAAACCTCATTTACACCACTATCCTTCAAATGTTCTTCCTGATCTGGATACAGCGCCGTAGCGACGATCGGCCCAGCATAGCCTCGTTCTCGTAGTCGTTTAGCCGCATTAACATTTGCCGTGTGATGCGGCATGGCGAGCAGGATCATATCCGCCTCATCATGCGCATCATTGAGTCGCGACCAAAATTCCGGGTCTGTTGCATCACCTAATACGACTCGGCGGCCTAGGTCGACGTTTTTACTGACCTCGTCTTCATCCAAATCAATACCGAGAATTTTATTTTCCACATGGGGGTGCATTTCATCGTACGCCGCCCGTCCGACCCGTCCCATACCGAAGACCAAAATTCTGTTGCCAATAAGGGAAATATTCCCGTCTCCGGGCAGGCGTTGTGTGCTCTCGAATCGTTGTAGTATCCCATGGTACTTTGCATAAAATGTATCAGCAAAAACATTAATAGGTGACGAGATAATAAAGGATGCCGATAAGGCAAGAGCTACGACAATCACCCAGTCACTGGGCAACCAGCCGGAACTGATTGCGATTGTAGCAACGATCAACCCAAACTCCGAATAGTTCCCCAAAATACACGCGCCAAGGGTTGCACTACGCGCCCGAAGGCGAAATTTCGACAACAACAGAAAGAACAGGGCGGTCTTGAACGGTAAAATCAACAACAGAATCAACGCCGCAACCGCCGTTTCCCATGTGGGTAGTCCAGTCAACCCGATCACGAGGAAAAAACATACCAGGAACACGTCCTTGAAACTCATGAGGTTCTTGGAAAGCTCGTTTGCTCTCGGATGCTGCGCAAGTAACACGCCCAGAATGAGAGCCCCTAGATCGCCCTTCATTCCCACCGCCTCGAACAGGGCGGCACCACCCAAAGCCGCGACGAAACCGAAAATTGCAAGAAGTTCTCTATGCCCGCTGTTGGTTAGAATAAAGCCCAACAGATGACGTCCGGGAATCAACGCCAGCAATCCGATTGCCCAAAAGGACGGTACCTTGCCCGCAGAGACCGCCAGAAATATGACGGCAGCAATATCCTGTATGACCAGTATGCCAATCGCGACCTGGCCATATCGGGAAACAAGGGAGCCTCGATCCTCAAGAGTTTTGACGGCGAAAACCGTGCTAGAGAAAGAGAGAGCAAAGGCAACGATAATTGCTCCGGATAGATCCAGGGTGCTGAATAAAAGAATATTGGTTAAACCCAAACATAAAAGTATGCCCGTCGTAACGAGAATGGACGCCGACATGTGAATAATGGTGGTCGCCCATATTTCCGACCTGATCAGAGTGCCTATCCGCAATTTTAACCCAATGGTAAAAAGCAACAGCGTCACACCAAGATCGGCTATCTCCAGTAGGAACTGGTCACTCTCTGCACCAAGGAAATGCAAAAGAAATCCAGCCACCAAGAATCCTACCATTGGGGGAAGGTTGAAATGTTTAAAGGCCAGACCAAAGATGAAAGCAAAAGCTATCCATGCTGGGTCATGGTAATCAATGGAAATTAGTATGGGGTCCAACGGGATACTCCTTCAATGCTTCCCGCATATGATCCATTGAGTTGGGGCTGCGTCAAGGCCAATAGGGGATTAGTCTGCGTCCGGGCGGTAACACTCATCTACTTGGTAATCGACTTATATTCAGCGTGTCGCCCAAAAGCGATCTCTCCGATGGTTGAGATGGCGGATTGATTGCGGAATTTAGCTCACTTTGCCAAGGTGACATCACAAATTCAGTTTAAGGATTCACATCACATTGGGAAACGTAACAGTAACTGTTGTTCCCTTGTCTACCTGGCTCTTAATAGCCAATGCTCCGTTGTGAAGCTCAACCAGTGATTTTGAAATAGCCAGCCCAAGCCCCCATCCTTCCACTGCTTTGTGGGGGTCTTGCTCAGCCCTGGTAAACGGTTTCGTTAACTCGGCTATACTATCTTTCGGAATTCCCCGTCCTGTATCAATAACGCTCAAACTGATGCTCTTCTTTGATGCTTTCGCCGACAGGGTGATACTGCCCTCTTCAGGCGTGAATTTGATGGCGTTTGTCAGAAGGTTGAGGAGAATTTGCCGCACCGCCCGCCGATCCGCGAAAAGGGGGGGGGATATCGTTTGGCACATCAATGGTCAGGTCTATGCCCTTACCTTCGGCACTGTTAGAGACGATCCCTATGCATTCCTCAGCTATTTCTCTAACAGGGAGCGCTTCCTTATCAATGTCCGTCTTACCTGCTTCAATCGACGATATATCCAGTATGGTATTAACCAATGCCAATAGATGGGTCCCGCTGGCGTTAATATCTTCGGCGTATTCTTTGTATTTATCCACCCCGTGTGGTCCAAGGTACTCGTTGAGCAAAATATCAGAGAAACCAATAATCGCATTGAGCGGCGTTCGGAGCTCATGGCTCATGGATGCCAGGAATATAGATTTTGACTGGTCGGCCTTTTGGGCCTCCAGCAAGGCCTCATGCCGTTCCGCTTCTATCTGTTTGCGCTCGGTAATATCGTGCAGCATCGCGACGAAAACCCTGCTTCCATCAATCTCCAGTTTCGATAGGGAGGCGGTTGCTGGAAATCGGGATCCGTCTTTCCTCACGCCGAACACCTCTTTGCGTTCATTCATCAGACGGAAATCCTCCGGTGCCATAGAGAATTCCTCAACGTGTTGGGCGTGGGTATCACGTACTTCAGGCGGTAGTAACAGATCAAGAGGACGCCCTTGCATTTCGGTGAAGGTGTAGCCAAATATTCTTTCTGCACCGTGATTGAAATGGGCGATATTATGGTTGTCATCTATTACGATGACGGCCTCGGGTGCTATTTTTAAAATTCTTGATAAACGGGCTTCGGAAGAAATCAACGCCTGCTCCGTCAATTTTTGATTGGTGATGTCAATCGCAACAAAATCGATCTGATTAGAAAGCGTATCAACCGTTGCGCTGATCGACAGGGCGATGACGGCACCATCTTTTTTGGTGAACGAAACCTCGATACTCTCCCCGGGATTAGCTTTTGCGTGTGCGACCACCCGTTCGCGATCACCAGGATCTACGTAATGTTCCGAGTACACGTATTCTGAAATAAATTCCGCAACATTGTCATATCCCATCATTTGCGCCAGCCTTTCGTTGGCAATAATCAAGGATCCGTCATCCAGGCGGGTGCGGGCGATGCCAGCGGCAGCATTTTCAAACAGGTTTTGAAATTCTTTCTCGCTATCTTCCAGTTTTTGTTGGGTCCGCTGGGTTGCGGTAAACAGGGGTTTAATCATAAACACGCCGACAACCAGGACCGTAGAGATCAGGAGAGCGACAAGTTCAGCATTGCTTGCCGCACCGTGGACCCCGTTATCCAACATTTTATCAAAGCTAATGGAACGGCGGATGCCCATAAGAAACAGAGCAAATGCAATAAATGCCCATGCTACCCCGCCGGAGGCCGTTCGAACCAATCGCAAAGCCAAGAATGCGGCCGTGAACTGTAGTGCGATGGAAATCGGTAGAATATGGACTGACTCAACAACCATTTGTTTCAAATCCCTGAGCGCTACACTAATTCAGAGGCGTAATATGTCGCTCTCGACACTAGCTAGAAATATTCAAAGTACGACACACCGATAGAATGCATGTAATAATATGTAGGTTAGAATTCAAGCTAAAGTTAGCCCGCTAGAATATCTCAGATTGGCACACGTAAAGGATCATATCCACGGTCCGGCGGCTATAAAACCGCCAAGGATCATCGTGCCTACGCCAATAGTTCCTTGCAGCGCCCAGTTACCCCAGGTCAGGTAGTGGGATGAGTAGGCGATGGGGAAGGCAACGATCACCGACAGTAACGCCATGCCCAACACAGATCCCACACCAAACAGCATGATGTAGAGCAACCCTGTCCACGGCGACGTCTGTGTGCCTGCGGTCAACAGGATCAGTGCTGCCGATCCGGCCATGCCGTGCATCAGACCCACGGCCAGCATGCGGGCCTTCGCTGGCTTTTTATGACCGTGTTTATGGCGGTCCGGATCGTGCGTTTGCTCGCCCTTGTGCGAGTGGGCATGAATGTGGACGTCTCTGCCATTGTGGCGATGCAGGTGGAAGTGAATGCGGTCGTTGTAAAGCCTGCGCAACACATCAGCGCCCAGAACAATCAGCATGATACCGACGCCGAATTCCAGCCACATGGACCAGTCATAAATCCTGAATGCATCGGTCATAATCGCCAGTGCGCCAAACACAAACAGCGCCGAGGCGTGCCCTATCCCCCAGATCGTGCCGAGTTTGATGGTCTCGCGCACCGACCGGTTGCCCGAAACCATGCTGGCCACGGCGGCCAGGTGGTCGGCTTCGAGGGCATGCTTCATGCCGATCAGGAATCCAAGGAATAAAAAAGAGCTCATAATATAGTTATATCGATTGATCTCTGTTATTTTGTTCTGGTGACGAAATTTGCTATAATTTAGCCGACCATATACTGATCGTTAGGCGTACACCAACCATGACAAACGACAAAATACCTGATCCTGAAATCCGACTTGCCGGCGCGTTTTATACGTCAGGTAAGCAAGAGATGGGTTTGTTGCGATCCTTCGCCGATGACGTGGCGGCAAATGGCTGGCGGGTAGGCGGCATTGTTCAGGAATTGTTGGTGGATGAGGGCGGCAAGACCATTGGCCTGGACGGCATTGCGCTGGATACCGGCGAGCGGATCGCCATTAACCGGCCCACAGAAGCTGATCGCCTCCATCATACGTGTTCGCTGGATAAGTCGGCTCTTGCTGATGCCAGCAGCGCTGTAGACCGGGCCATTCGGGCTGGTGTGGATTTGATCGTCATTGAGAAATACGGCGAGCAGGAACAAAACGGCGATGGGCTGGCTGGTGATATCCTGCATGCGGTATCTGAAGGCATCCCCACGCTGGTCGCAGTACCCGATGGGGTGCGCGATAAGTGGGATGAATTCAGCGGTAATCTGGGACAGGACCTGGGCTTTGCCAATGTGGCATTCACCGATTGGTGGGATTCTGTCAAACCAGACCGCTAGAGCAAAACCCGAGCAAATAGACTCAATTTGTGAAGGTGGCTTTGCGTAACATCTTATAGTGATAGGTATACCTCAAGCTGGTTATAGAATTACGGGTCTGATTAGATGTTAGATGCGTCTATGAAACGTATATTGGGGATCAAATAAATGAACAATATGAGCAACGCCACAGAAAGTCGTTTTCGCCGCCGCAATCTGGACGGCAATACAGAGCCCCTGACCGATTGGGGGATCAACAGCGAATACGGCACCCTTCGCGATGTGCTGCTGGGGCCGGCAGAGACATTCCGCTGGATGACATCAGAGAATGCGCAGTGGAGCTCGGTTGTTCGTGCGTCGACACGTGACGGCTTGCAGTTTGATCATCAGGTCGCCATGCGCCAACACCGTGAAATGGTGGAAGCCTACGAAGAAGCGGGCGTCACCGTGCACCAACATCCGGCGCAGGAAGAACTTTGTTATCAGGTGTACGCTCGTGATTCCAGTTTCATGACCCCATGGGGTGCGGTTATCACACAAATGGCGAACCCGCGGCGGCGAGGTGAGTATTCAGCCGCGTTACGTTTCTATGAATCGCGCGGTATTCCCATTTACGATATGGTATCAGCCGGGAACTTCGAAGGCGGCGATTTCAATATTATCGAGCCGGGTGCGGTCATGGTTGGCTACACAGGCCTTCGCTGTGAAGAGGTCTCGGCTAATCAAATCGCCGGATGGATGGAAAAAGAAGGTTGGGAAGTACACTACGCGCCCATCGATAACTTCTACGTCCATATCGACCTGATGGTGTGCATGATCGCGCCGAAACTGGCCGCTGTGTGTCTGGATACAACACCGGACCACATCGTCAACTGGCTTAAAGGAAAGAAGATCGAGATTATCCCGGTCAGCTTTAAGGACACCATGGCCCTCGGCTGTAACGTGGTCTCGTTGGGTGATGAGCGGGTCTTGGCCCCTGAATCCAGCAAGGATCTGGTATCTAAATTACGCGCCAATGGCTTCAAGGTATATGATCCGGATATGTCCATGTTCCTGAACGCGGGCGGTGGCGTGCATTGCATGTGCCAGCCGTTGAACAGGGATTTGGTATCGGTTTAGGTTGCGCCCCAGCGCATTCGGTCGTTACGGTGGCAACTCGTTAAGTACAGGAGTTCCCCCACATGTTCTACCGCACAGATGAGCCACATGGTTTGCCTCACAATCCCTTCAATGCACTGGTTGTGCCCCGGCCGATCGGTTGGATATCGTCACAAGACAGCAAGGGGCATGTTAATCTGGCACCCTATTCATTCTTCAACGCGGTGGCTTATAGCCCGCCCCAGGTTATGTTCGCCACAAGCGGCCCGCACGAGGAAGATGACGGCCTCAAAGATACCATCAGCAATATTCAGGAAACCGGTGAGTTTGTGGTCAATATCGCCACATGGGACCTGCGCCACGCCATGAACGCGACCTCCGCACCCGCACCGCGGGATGTGGATGAGTTCGAGGCCGTAGGCTTGGAAAAAGAAGCATCACAGATGGTCGGACCACCCCGGGTGGCGGCGAGTCCCATTCATCTGGAATGCACCTACGATCAAACGGTGGAGTTGCCAAAGACCGACCCCAACGATTCCAATCTGGTGGTGTTTGGCACCGTGGTGGGCATTCATATCAATGATGACATCATGGCGGGTGGCAAAGTGGATTTGATGAAAGCCGATATTATCGGGCGTTTGGGATATCGCGATTATACGCGGGTAACAGACATATTCTCGTTGGCGCGTCCGGACTGGCCTATTGAGCCAGTTGAACCTGTGGAGTAGAGCCTTGGCTCATCCGAATTTCCCCACAGACAACCATGGTTGGGCAGAGTTGTTACCTGCCCGCAAACCTTGCCCGCCATTGACGGGAAGCCACCGGTTCCCCTGGGTTGTCATCGGGGCTGGGCTGACCGGACTGGCGTGCGCGCGACGTTTGGCTGCCCTGCACCCGAATGATGAAATTGCATTGCTGGACGCGCGGCAGGTAGCCCAAGCCGCATCGGGTCGGAATTCCGGTTTCGCCATGGCGGTCAGTCATTTTACGGGCCCCTTCGATCCGGCCCAATCTACAGAGTACAAGCGCGTCAATAGCATCAATCAGGCAGGCTTGGATGTGCTGCGTAACTGCATCTCAGATGGCCATATTGATTGCCAATGGCGCGAAGAGGGCATTTATCATGCCGCCGTGGACACCATGGCCGTTCGTGAGCATGACAACTTTGTTGGCTACCTCAACGCCATGGAGGTTGCTCATACAAACCTGAATCAGGATGAAGTGTCGGCGCGGTTGGGTACCACCTTCTACAAATGCGGTGTCCACGTCAAAATGGGCGCTCTTGTTCAACCGGCCGCACTGGTACAAGGGTTAGCGGATACCCTGCCGTCCAATGTGCATCTATATGAACAATGTCCGGTTCTTGAGGTTACAGGCAATGAGCCGGTCAGCTTGCGCCTGAACGACGGTGAGGTTCGTGCCGACAAGGTGATCCTCGCCACCAACTACGAATGCGGCAAGCTGGGGTTTCAGCGCCGCCAGATACTGGGCAGCACTTTGGCCGGTAGCTTCACCCGCGTTTTGACGGAGGATGAACGGCGCAGCCTTGGCAATCTCTCTGATTGGGGCGTACTTTCGCTTCACGGTGGCGGTGCCACTATTCGGTTAACCACAGATGGTCGGATTAGTTTGCGGAATACGGCTGAGTATCATGGCAGTGTCCTTCTATCGGATGCGGAACTGGCGAAGCGTCAAATTATTCACCGCGAGGTTTTCGAGAAACGCTTTCCGCAACTTAGCGATGTGCCTTTTGAATTTTCCTGGTCCGGTGTGGAAGGTGTCAGTCGCAACAGCACCAATTTTTTTGGCCGCCAACAAAACAACATCTACATGGCCGGTGGATATAACGGATCCGGCGTCAGCCGAGGAACGGCGTTCGGTACCGCCATGGCGGAATATGCTAGTGGGGGTCAGTCGTCATTAATAACCGACTGTTTGGCATCAGCCCCCGCCACCTGGATTCCGCCTCGCCCGTTTCTTGACGTGGGCGCGTTCTTCACCGTCCGGTCCCGTTTTAAGGGCGTTGGGTTAGATCGTTAGGCAGGAAAATAAGAACCATTTAGGTGGTGACCATTCAACCAATCATTACTATCGTAGTGAAATGGTAAAAGCAGTTTTTACAACCAAAGAGATATCTATCTACAATGATAGGCCGTGGGAGTTTTATAATTTCCCTAAAACTTATCTGAATCAAGTAGAGCAGACAGTTGGTGATCTCATTATTTACTACGAGCCGCGTAGGATTTCGAAGGATTTATCGAGCCGGGGCGGTATGCAGTCCTATTTTGCGGTCGGACACGTTTCAGGTATTCGAAGTGATCCAGATCGAGAGGATCACTTCTATGCGGACATAGAAAACTATGTTCGGTTCGAAGAGCCCGTACCCTTTCGCCATAGCGATGGGTATTTTGAAGGGAATTTGCAGCGAGATGATGGGGGCACAAATAAAGGAGCTTTTGGTAGGGCCGTTAGGTTACTTCGCGATGAGGAATTCGATTTAATAGTAAGAACAGGCTTCACTGAAAGTCTACTGGAACCATCAGAAACGCAGATCTATTCGGGCGGGTTGAATGAGCCTCCAGCAAGTTTTGAACGGCCAATCATTTCAACAATTGTTTCACGCCCCTTCCGGAAAAGGGCTTTTGCGCTACAAGTGCAAAAGGCCTATGATAATCGTTGCGCTGTCACCGGTTTAAGGTTGACCAACGGCGGTGGCCGACCTGAAATTGAGGCAGCACATATTAGGCCTGTCGCTGAAGATGGGCCTGACATGGTTCAAAATGGAATTGCACTTTCTCGAACGGCACACTGGATGTTTGATCGTGGGCTAATCTCAATCTCCGATGACATGAAAATTTTGCGCTCTAAAAAATATGCGATGGGGGACGCGGAGAGATTAATCAACCCCGATGGAGCACTTATTTTGCCAGAAAACACCGCCTTGCATCCTCACCCAACATTTCTTCATTTTCATCGTGAGGCTGTGTTTTGTGAATAGGAGATCAAGGGCGTTGGGCCGGACCGGTAGACTCAAGCCATTTGACAGAAACCTTCGCCGTATCAAGCGCCTCGCGCTCAGATGCAAAAACCTGCTCCCCATAAAATCCAATGGGAAACCAGCCGCTGGCATCTTCCGTGTCGCGGCGAAATTCTTCAAAGCCGTAGGTGGCGTCGGGGCGCAGGAACACATCCACGCACCGGCTGCCATCCACGGCGTTGATTGATTTCATGACTTTGTTGGTATGTGCCACTGCGGCTGAGCTAACGCAAAAGGCGTTAGTCCATATCCATGGTGCTGTGATTCATCATGCCACCATCCATTTCCATACCGGCATCCACGTCCAGAATTGGTATTTCAATGGTCATCTCACCGGCTTTCTCGAACGTCACGGTCAGCATGAAGTTTTCACCTTCTTCCAACGGGGCTTTCAGGCGCATGAGCATAATGTGCAGGCCACCTGGCTGCATCATAACCATGCCGTTTGCGGGCACCTCCACACCGCCATCGACCCGGCGCATCTTCGCCACATCACCTTCCATGATGTGAGTGTGAATTTCGGCTTTCTTGGCCACGTCGGCGCTAACGCTAACGGAAACCAGTCGATCGGCTGTACTGCCGTTATTATGAAGCCCTATAAACGCCGCACCCATTTTAGCTGGACCAGCAGAGGCGCGGGCAAAGGGATGGACGAGGGTGATATTACCAAACGTGACCTCATGGGCTTGAGCGGTGGGGGCTGTGAAAGCGAAAGCCACCAGCACAAATATGATGGCGGGTAGCATAGACAGTTTTGAAATTTTCATAGGTGTTCCGTTTTGTTAGGCAACCTCAGGCCAACACAAATTCTTGTTTGCGAATTCACGCAAGCATAAATCCGTGGGCAAAGGGGTCGCGATCATCAATATAAATCGTGTTGTCGCCTGTGATCCGGGCCCAGCCTTCAACCGAGGGGATGATGGCTGGCAGGTCGCCGACCATGGTTGTGTCTTCGACCCGTCCTTTAAACAGGCTGCCTATAATACTCTCGTGGGTGAAGTCTTCGCCTTGACTTAGGTCACCTCGCGTCCACAGATGCGCTAGGCGGGCGGATGTGCCCGTGCCGCAAGGGGAGCGATCAATGGCCTTGTCACCATAGAACACCGCATTGCGCGCGTGGGCCGTATCGTCACGTGGAACGCCCGTCCACATGACGTGGGAAAGCCCTTTTATTTCAGGCTGTTCCGGGTGCTGGAAGTCGTACTTGTCGTTCATACGCTGGCGAATAATAGGGCTTAGAATCTGGATATCATTGAGGCTGAGTTCAGCCATATCGCGGTAATTGTCCTGTGGTTCCACAATGGCGTAGAAATTTCCACCATAGGCCACATCCATATGAAGCGTGCCCAGGTCAGGCACTTCCACATCCAGATCGGTGGCATAAACAAACGACGGGATATTGGTCAGACGGACGCTGTCAACGTGGCCGTCTTTTTCTGTATACCGTGCTTCAACCAGTCCGGCTGGTGTATCCAGTCGCAAAATACCGGGCTCTCTGGGCGTTACCAACCCGCGTTCCAGCGCCACTGTTACGGTACCGATGGTGCCGTGTCCGCACATGGGCAGGCAGCCGGATACTTCGATAAACAAAATCGCCACATCGCAGTCTACACGCGTCGGCGGGTACAGGATGCTGCCCGACATCACATCGTGGCCGCGCGGCTCAAACATCAGCCCGGTACGGACCCAGTCGTATTCATTCAGGAAATGCTGGCGTTTCTCGATCATGGTGTCGCCGATCAGATCGGGGCCGCCTTCAACCACCACGCGTACAGGGTTGCCGCACGTATGGGCGTCTATACAAACAAACGTGCCGGTCTTTGGGCCAGTTTTCGATTCAGTATCGGTCATATCAGACCCTCGCTGTGATGCCGCCATCAACGGGTAGCTCGACACCGGTTATGTAGCAGGCCGCATCCGACAATAGGAACAGGCATGCGTCCGACATATTTTCGGTGGTACCAAGGCGGCCCAAAGGCACAAACCCGGCAGCCCGACTTTGGGCGTCTTCATTGCCTTGCCAGCGTTCCTGCATGGGGGACATGGTGCCACCCGGCAGAATAACGTTCGATCGGATGCCGTCCCCTGCGTACTGAATAGCCAGCGATTTTGCCAACCGGATAACACCGGCTTTTGAGGCACCGTATGCATCCTGTGAAGGTGCATCGCCGCCGGTGGCATCGACGGACGAGAAATGCACCATGGCGCCGCCACCATTTTTTTGCATATGCGGGATGGCATGACGGGACGTGAGCGCAAAAGACTTCAGGTTAATAGCCATGACCTGATCCCACACATCCATGTCCATATCGACAACGGATTTGTCATGGTCAAACCACAATACACCGGTTGTGTTGACTAGATAGTCCAGCTTGCCAAAGGCGTTCACGGTGTCGGTTATGGATGATTGAACGAAGGCATCATCCGTCAGGTTGCCTTCATGATACAGGCTTTGGCCGGGGCCGGGTATTATATCATCTGGCGATGGCTTCACATCGGCCATGCCCACATGGCATCCGGCGCTGATCAGACTGTTGGCGATGGCGAGGCCCATGCCACCGCCTGCGCCTGCAACAAAAGCAACCTTATCCTGAAATGACATAGGGATGCCTACTGCTCTTCAGGAACGTGGACGACCAGACCATCGAAGTCGTCGGTTATGTCTACCTGGCAGCTGAGGCGGCTGGTTTCTTTGGGCTCAAACGCAAAATCCAGCATGTCTTTTTCCACGCCTTTGGCGGGGCCCACTTTTTCAAACCATGCATCATCAATATAAACCTGGCATGTGGCACAGGCGCAGGCACCACCGCATTCAGCCAGAATGCCCGGAACCAGATTATTGATAGCGCCGTCCTTGATGGACTGGCCGTTGGGGACGTCGACTTCATTCTTTGTGCCGTCCGTCTGGACGAAGGTGATCTTTGCCATGTTTTATTCCTGTTGAGGTAGGTTGTTCAAATGTGCGGGGGACCGTATCAGACCAGTTCCTTGACGGAAATACCTGTGTCCGCAATTCGTGCCGGATCCGGTTTGGCGTGTTCGGTGACGAGCTTTCGGCCCATCATGTATTCGCGGGGGCTGTTGATGGCATCAACGGCAATCAGCGTGCCTTCGCGTAAGTAAAATACTGAAAATTCGGCATCAATCGGGTTGCCGCGAACGACCGCCTGATCATAGCCCTGTGACAGGCCTACGATCTGTAATTTGATATCGTATTGATCGGACCAGAACCAGGGCACAGCACTATAGACTTCAGGCTTTCCGCAGATAGACTTGGCGGCAGCTTTGGCCTGATCCACCGCATTCTGTACCGATTCCAGACGCAGGTTGATGCCAAAAATACCGTTGGGATGATTGGTGCAATCGCCCGCCGATACGATATCAGGATCTTCAGTTTGGGCGGTGTTATCAACAACGATCCCATTGTCGCATTTGAGGCCCGCTGCTTCGGCCAGTTCTATATTGGGGATGACACCGACGCCGACCACGGCCAGGTCAGCTTCATAGGTGCTGCCATCTTCGCAACTGACCGCTGAAACGCTTCCTTCACCCACAAAGCCGGAGACCAGCACATCGGTGACGATGGTGACGCCATGATCGCGGTGTGCCTTTTCGTAGAACGCAGAGACTTCGGGGGCTACAACCCGGTTCATAACCCGATCAGCCATTTCTAGCACAGTCACATCCATGCCTTGCTTGCGGGCCGCTGCGGCAACTTCCAAGCCGATGTAGCCACCGCCAACCACAACCATTTTCTTGCCCGGTGCAAATTGCGCGCGCAGCCCCAGCGTGTCATCGATAGCGCGAACATAATAGATGCCGTTCAGGTCTGATCCGGGGATGGACAGTTTGCGGACCCGCGTGCCTGTGGTCAGGGCCAGTTTGTCATAAGCAACCGTTTCGCCGTCATCCAGTGTTACTGTTTTGGCGCTGCGGTCGATGGATTCCACCCGTTTGCCAAGGGTGAGTTCCACGCCGTTGGTCTCATAAAAGTCACCCGGCTTCAGGTACACTTGCTCCAGTTCCATATCACCGGACAGCAACTGCTTGGAAAGCGGCGGTCGTTGGTAGGGCGGGTAGGGCTCATCGCCGATAATACGGATTGCGCCGTCATAGCCTTCCATGCGGAGAGAGGCCACAAGTTGCCCCGCTGCATGACCTGCCCCGATGATGAGAACTGACATGATATAGTTTCCCGATTGGCCACATATGTTTGTATTAGCCCATCTATCACGATTATGCAGCGGCTGCTACGCCGAAATGCCGCCTCGTAATGATTAGCGCCGGGGCAGCAAGGCTAGTTCAAATACCGCCCGCTCAGATGTGTCTTGAAGACTTGGGGGTCTAAAGCTCTACCGGTTGCCTCAACCAGTATCTGGGAAGGCCCGACTGATCGCCCTTTGCCATGAACGTTGGATCGTAACCAACCCATCAATGGACCAAAGTCACCCGTAGCGATGCTGGTTTCGATGTTAGAATCCCCGCGCCTTGCTGCGTCATAGAGCTGTGCTGCGGTCATCGCGCCCAAGGTGTAGGTCGGGAAGTACCCCCACGCACCATCGTACCAGTGCACATCCTGAAGGCCGCCCTCGCGGTCACTGGGCGGAACAATGCCCAACAGTTCTTTCATGCCGTCATTCCAGGCGCCGGGCAGATCAGCCAGCGCCAGGTCACCGCTCAGGATTGCCTTCTCCAGCCTGTAGCGCAGGATGATATGTGATGGATAGGTTACTTCATCGGCATCGACGCGGATAAAGCCGGGTTCCACCCGAGTATAGAGCCGGAGCAAATTGTCGGGCTCCCACGCTGGGCCGCTACCACCAAAAGTATCCCGCATAATGGGGGCTGCGAACTGAAGAAATGCTTCGGAACGACAGACCTGCATTTCGATGAGCAACGACTGGCTTTCATGGGTGCTCATGCCTAATGATTGTCCCACGGGTTGGCCGCGCCATTCTTTTGGCAGACCCATTTCATACATGGCATGGCCGGTTTCGTGCAGCACACCCATCAGCGATGAGGTGAAATCCGTTTCGTCATATCGGGTGGTAATCCGAACATCGTCAGGCACACCACCACAGAAAGGATGCAGGCTTACGTCCAGCCGACCGTGACCGAAATCAAACCCGACCACATCCATCAGTCGTTTCCCCAGTTCGCGTTGTTTATCGATGGGAAAGGGGCCTTCGGGAATCTGGATGGGTGGCTGACTGGCCTGGTGGTCCAGAACCTGTTGGGTGAAGTCGGGCAGGAACGAGCTTAAGTCATCGAACACCGTATCTATATCGGCGGTCCGACCACCCGGCTCGAAATCATCCAGCAAGGCATCGTGCAGGCTCAGGCCCAGCTTTTCGGCTTTGGCTTCACCCGCTTCTACTACCAAATCCAACAGGTCACTGAGTTGTGGTAGAATGGATTTAAAATCTGCGGCCGGGCGGGCATCGCGCCATTTTGCTTCACAAGCGGCGGATGCCTTGGTCAGAGCCTCAACCAAACCCTCATTGAGGGCCGTAGCCTTTATCCAGCGATGGCGGATTTCTGCCAGGTTAGCCTGCTGCCAGGAACCCAGACTGGTGTCGGCTTCGGCTGCATCAAGCAGATCGGGCAGGTCCGCCGCTGTCATCATACCGTGCGTGACCGCATTCAGGGCGGCCAGCTGTTCAGCGCGGGCCTCTCCACCACCGGAAGGCATCATGGCGGCCATATCCCAGTAAAGAACCTCGGTGGCTTCGTTTAAGGCGTTCAGTCGGGCCATGCGGTTTTCAAGCTGTTGGTAAGGTGTTGCGTTCAATTTAAATGTCCTTGGGCATGTGTATTAAGGCTTAGTTGATTATCCCAACCCGTCACGGAATGCAAAGTTCTATCGGCCAGAAACAATGATCATTGACAATAATGTTATATTATAACATTAAACGACTGATGATTTTACAGGAAAGAATGCTACCGATGCATCGCTCTATTATCTTGTTGATTGGATTGGTCTTGATGTCGATCGTTTCCGGACGGTCAGGCCTTGCGGCTGAACCACCGGTTGCGATGGCATCGATTGGCCCGTTGCATGCGTTGCTTACACAAGTGACGCATGGCGTTTCGAAATCTGAAGTCCTGTTGCCACCCGGCGCATCACCACATCACTTTGCGCTACGTCCCTCGGATATGCTGCGCCTGCAAGAGGCTGACGTCCTCTTTTGGGTTGGCCCTGCATTGGAAGAGGCATTGGTTAACCCAATCCAGGCATTGGGTGCGAATATCCATACCGTTGAGGTTATGAATGGGAATGAGTTGCCCCTGTTACCTCGGCGTGAGGCTGGTGTACTGAACGCTGGGGGCATGGGTGCGCCGGTTAGTGGAGAGCCTGATCCACATATCTGGCTTGATCCTCAGTTGGCGGGCATGATTATGGGAACGATGGCCGACGAATTGGCGAAGATTGATCCGGCGCACGCCTCTAAATATCTGGAAAATGCGATAGCGGGCCAACAGGCAATGGAAGCCTTGATCATTGCCGCTTCGGCGTATTTGAAACCCATCAAAGACCGCCCATACGTGGTCTATCACGATGCATACCAGTATTTCGAAAACCGTTTTGGCCTGCATCCAATGGCTATCGTCAGTATTGATTCAGACTATGCGCCCAGCGCCAAGCGTGTTCATGAAATACGGGAATTGGTGCGTGCGAATGCCGGGGTATGTATATTTGTGGAACCTCAGTTTACCCCCAAGATCGTGGAAACATTGCGGAAGGGTACCGACACACGCGTTGGCATTCTTAACCCAACGATCGTAAAAGGTAGCGATGGATTGGTTGCATATGAAAGAATGATATGGCAACTAGCCCACCGAATTGGCCAGTGTTTCGCGTGAATTCGGTCACTGGTTGAATAATGGATGAGGAACAACCATTTAACTTTATTGGGCATGTCTGCGCCCTGTGAATACAGGGAATAGACTTGGCACCGATACAGACTTTTTGTGGATGATGAAGTATTTACATGGGTACGGATAGCACAACTCGTGAAGCCAGCTTTCAGGGCATTCACCACTTCATTGCAGTCATTGAAGATGGCCAAATTGTCTATGCAAATCCGGCCGCTGCATCGCTGCTGAGCATGGCGGACTGTAGCAATCTAATTGGCCAATCGATCGCCAGTTACGTAAGCGATGACTACGTGGATGTCATTAATATTGGGTTCGATGAACTAACGGGTGAGGCAGGCGGTCTCCCCCTCAAGCTTGTTCGGTCTGATAAGTTAGAGATCGATGCGCGAATGTGGGTGACCGTTTGGGAGCATAACAATGGCGTTGGTGACAAGTTTCTTGTGGAAATTCACGATCTGACTGTACAATTGCGGGCCGCAAAAATACTGCAAGAACGTGAACAACGCCTGGCGGACATTATCAGTAGTGTCGCTGATGGCATTGTAACGATCAATACCTCCAGACTTATTACGACTTATAATCCGGCTGCAGCCAGTATTTTTGGTTATGAGGCGAATGAAGTTATTGGTACCAGTATCGATGATCTGGTGCCTGGGCTTGAAAAAGCTATCAGCGCAAATCCTGACACCATGGTGTTATCGATTAATGTAGAGCGAAAAGATGGCGTCGTGGTCGTTGTTGAATTTGCTCGAAACTCGTTGCTTCGTGATAACGGAACCACGCTAACGTGGATTGCACGTGATGTATCGGCGCAAATAGCGGTGGAAGAATTACGGGAACGCCAAATGATGGAGGCGGAGGAATCCCGAAAACTCATGGAAGATCAGGCCATGACCATGGTCAACCAAGCTGAGGAGTACTATATCCTCAAAAATCAAGCAGAGTCTGCGGATCAGGCAAAGACATCGTTTCTGGCAAATATGAGCCACGAGCTTCGAACCCCGCTGAATGCGATCATTGGTTTTTCAGAAATCATGAAGGATCAAATGTTTGGTCCAATGGGGAACGATCAGTACGCTCAATATTCCGGCGATATCCATGGCTCAGGCAAGTATCTGCTCAATCTTATCAATGACATCCTGGATCTTTCCAAAGTCGAAGCCGACGCCATGGAACTTCACGACGAGACCATTGATATCAGGAGCCTCGTGCGCGACGCACTTTCAATGGTTCGCGAACGAGCGGCCAAATCACGCACCAGTGTGTTTGCCGAAATTCCAGAGGGAAGCCCTTCTATCAAAGCTGACCATATCAGGATCAAACAAATTATCCTCAACCTGCTGACGAACGCTATCAAGTTTTCCCCAGTGGGCAGCTCTATTGATATTGAGGTTCTTACGGACAATTCAAACAGAGCCGTCATCCGGGTCGTTGACCATGGGAATGGTGTCGCACCAGAGGACATCGAAACCGTCCTGAAACCATTTGGCCAGGTGTCAGATATGATGACACGCGAGCAGGAAGGCACAGGGCTTGGATTACCGTTGTGTAAGTCCTTTATGGAACTCCACGATGGCACTCTGGCCTTTGAAAGCGAACTGGGTGTCGGGAGTACGATCACCCTGACGTTCCCGACTGAGCGGACAATACTGGCCGGGTGAGGCTTTTTAGTTTGCCAGAAAAGCCATCAAACCCTTGTCGGCCAGCAACAGCAGAAAAATCATAAACAAATAGAATATAGAGAACAGGAACAGTGGCCGTGCTGCGGCTTCGTCGGCCTGTTTCCACATGCGCCAGGCGCGGCGAAGAAACTCAACACCCAGCGCGAATGTGCCAAAGGCATATAACCACCCGGACATGCCGATGATGACCGGTGCTGCGGTCGATGCCACCATCAGGACCGTATAGAAAAGAATTTGTTTTCGGGTTTCGCGCTCGCCCGCAACCACAGGCAGCATGGGGATTCCGGCATTCTCATAGTCGCCACGACGGAACAGCGCCAAGGCCCATGTGTGCGGGGGGGTCCATAGAAATATTATTAAAAACAAAACGATAGCACCCAACCCCACATCACCCGTAACCGCTGCCCATCCGATGACGGGCGGCAGGGCACCAGAGGCACCACCAATGACAATGTTTTGGGGCGTGCGACGCTTTAACCACACGGTATAGATAAACACGTAATAGAGAATGGTTAGCGCGAGCAGAATAGCGGCGGCCTGATTGACCCATTCGGCCATGATGATCACGGAACCGGCGCTTAGAAAAATACCAAAGCTCAGGGCTTCCCAAGGTTCCAGACGGCCAGCTGGAATGGGACGGTTGGCTGTTCGTGCCATGATCAGATCAATATCGCGATCATACCACATGTTAATAGCACCCGATGCACCGGCACCCACAGCAATACACAAAACAGCGATCAGGGCCGGAACAAAATCAATGGCACCGGGAGCCATCATCAGGCCGACCCAGCCCGTAAATACCACCAGTGACATGACACGGGGTTTCAGGATCAGGGCGTACTCAACCAGTCGGTAACGCGGTCCGCGCGCTTCCGGTGTTTCAACATTTTCCGCCGTGTCTTGTTGCGTGGTGTCCGCGGGCGTTTCGGTGGCGTCTGTCATATTTTCTTCTTATCCTGCCATGAAGATGCGGCACTATATCGTATAACCATGAGGAATGACTAGCGCCGTAAAAGCGCGCGTGCGCATACCCAGATAAACATGGTGCCGCCAATCACGGCGACGAGGGCGCCTAGCCCGTTCATGTACAAGCCGGCAATGGCGCCAATTTCTTCCAACCCTTGCGCGTCGCCAGCCGTCTTTCTTGGGGCGCCATAACCACCTGCCAGAAAAAGACCAACAGAGGCGATCATCTGGCCGACGGCATAAAGCCATAAAAGCCAGTGAACGGCTCGGCCCAACGTGACGGGTCTGCCCATGACGGGTAACAAAAAGCGGAAGAACAATCCCATGAATACCAAATTGATGGCTGCAATTACGGCATGATAATGGGCCGGTGTGCGAGTATCAGCTCCGTCTACGAATAAGCCCAGTGTGCCGCCAATGGCGAACGTTACGGCCGATAGGGCAATGCTGACAAATGCCACATCCTGCCACAGTTTGCCGCCCTGGATAGCATGCTGGGCAAACATGAAAATGAGCGCAAACCCCAAGAGGGCTACAGGTGGCGCCATCAGGTACTGCATGTCTGTGAAGGCGCTCATCAGTTCACCTGTACCGGCACCGTAAGACCCGTACAGATAGGGCGCGCCAAAAGCCGGAATAAGGCAAAGCCCCATAACCAGACGAAGTCGTCCGCGCGAAACAGGCTCAATGTTCAGGACCAGCGCTGCGAGCAAATACCAGCCCAGCAGCATAAGCCCTGTGTTCAAGTATTGCAGAACGTGGCCGCCGCCCCAAAACAGGTCTTCGTTATACCGGATTGATGGCACCTCATCGGCCATCGGGTAATAAGCCAACCCGAAACAGGTAAGGGCAAAGATCAGGATCAGGCCGCAAACGGCCCCGGCATCCATGAGAGGTTTAATTTCCATCGGCGCTGATGTCATGTTGGCCGAGAATCGGACCACGATCAGCACAAGGGACGCCGCAAAGCTGATCAAACCCGCATAATAGAGGGGATCAATAATCACCGGTATATAATTGTTTAGTGATGCTTCGCCCCGGTCCAGCATCGCCGGAATGGCCAGCAACGCGAATCCGGTTGTGGCCAATGCGATCGCTGGGTTACCGATAAACGCAAGGCGGGGTCTTGAGTCTGCTGCCAACGCGGTCAGAACAGTCATTAGTGCGCCAAAGATCGCCAGAAACCAAACCACGAAAGACATGATCACATGGATGACCAGGCCCTTTTCAAAGAATCCAATCGGCCAGGGGAATGTGTTTTCAATGCCTGGAATACGACTGATGGCGAGTAGCAAGGCAAAAATACCCGCTACGGCAAGGGCACTGATTCCCAGTATGCCCCAATACCGAACCTCTTTGACCAACCCTGAAGATTGAAGGGTGTTTGCGATCCGGTCCAGGAATGCGTCAGAATAAGCCACGTCTGATCACCCTTGAAATGGATACAGGTGTATGGTCATCACATAGACACCAACCCCGGACACGCCCACCCAGATCCAAAGAGGCAATGTAAACCGGGCGATGCGACGATGTTTTTCAAAATTCCCGCTCAAGGCCCGCCACATCGTAAGGGGCACAAGCCCTGTAATCGCGATAGCGCCCAGAACATGGGTGATCAGGAATGTAAAATAGAATGGTCGTATAAGGCCTTCGCCGCCAAATTTGGCGAAACCCGAATGCGCTTTGTAATAAAGATAGAATATCAGAAAAACGCCTGAGACCACCAAAGCGCCAATCATGGCGGCGCGGTGCCGCGTCCGGTCACCGAGTCGAATGAATACGTAACCAGCACATAAGAATATCACCGACAAGGCGTTAAGGCCTGCAATAATATGAGGGAAGTCCGTAATTTCCATAGTGGGTGCGCTGTACTCAGGACATCTTGATGATGATGCTGGCATAACTCACTGCAGATGCACCAAGTAGTACGGCCAAAATAATCCATTTGTTTTTCATGCGACTCTGTTCCATTTGAGGCTGACAACGATTGTGTATGATAATGCCGCGCATCATTAGGCGGCGAGCGCAGAAAGATCAATCCTGCGCCTCAAGAAAGGTGAAAAAAAACACTTCACATATTCTCGTATGATCCCCATCTTGTTCATATAATGGCCGTGTTTTCCTTCGCTTTAGCGCAAAAATACCTTTGCAAACATGAGGGGCCATGGTAGCAGAAACGAAGAAAGATGAATTAGCCACAAACGAATTGTGGTTTTAGGGAAGGGTGATGCGCATATGGCTGCAAGTTTGCAGTATGAGCGTGTGATCTGGAAAAATGTTTAACCGAAGTTAACTTGGATGGGTGACATGCTGAAAAGATTGTATGTCTTCGTAACGGCTCTGCTTGCAAGTGCTGTTATCGTTGGTAACGAAGCAATGGCGGAGCAGTTTCGCTCAACGCCGTGGCAGATGGGGTTCCAGGAACCACGTTCGCCGTCTGCGGAGCGAATTTTCGCGTTCCATGATTTATTGCTATGGATCGAGGGCGCAATCGTCGTCTTCGTTCTGGCGTTGATGATTTATATCATCATCAAGTTCAATGCGAAGAGCAATCCGGTACCGTCCACGACAACGCACAACACGTTGCTGGAAGTCGTTTGGACCGTTGTGCCGATTTTGATTTTGGTGTTTATTTCCGTACCATCATTGAAGTTGCTGTACTTCACAGACCGCACGGCTAATCCGGAACTGACCATTAAAGTGACCGGGAACCAGTGGTACTGGACCTACGAATATCCAGATAATAATGAAATCGAATTCGATAGCGTTATTCTCTCCGACGACGAGTTGGAGGAAGGCCAGCCCCGCATGTTGAGCGTGGACAATGCTCTTGTTCTGCCCGTAAACACGAATATCCGTTTTATTCTGGGCACCAATGACGTCATTCATAATTTTGCCATGCCCGCACTGGGCCTGAAGCTGGATACAACGCCTGGTCGGGTTAACGAGACCTGGGTCAGTATCAATGATGAAGGCATGTATTACGGCATGTGTTCAGAGCTGTGTGGTGTTAATCACGGCTTTATGCCCATCTCGATTGAAGCCGTTTCCAAGGAAGCCTTTAACGAGTGGCTTGTGGACGCTGAAGAAGAATTCGGTGCCAACGACTCTGACGAAGATGAAACTGTTAAACTAGCTGCGGCGGTTAGCCAGTAGGCTGCGTTGTGCTGACGAATGAAATAGGTGAGAAATATGTCTGACGATCATCATACTCCTACAGGAGCGCGTCGCTGGTTGATGTCCACAAACCACAAGGACATCGGCACGCTTTATCTTATCCTGGCAATTATCGCCGCCGTTATTGGTGGCGCTATGTCATGGTATATCCGTCTGGAGTTGGCAGAGCCCGGCATCCAGTATATTGACGATTTCCAGTTCTATAACGTGCTGGTTACCGCGCACGGGTTCCTTATGGTGTTCTTTGTTGTGATGCCGGCCATGATTGGCGGCTTTGGCAACTGGTTCGTACCGCTGATGATTGGCGCGCCTGATATGGCGTTCCCTCGTTTGAACAACGTCAGCTTCTGGCTGTTGGCTGCGGCTCTTGTGTTGCTGGTTATCGCTGGTTTGACCGGTGGTGGACCTGGCACAGGCTGGACCGTGTATCCGCCGCTATCATCGTCTGCTTTCCATCCCGGCCCGGCTGTTGATTTCGGTATTCTGAGCCTGCACCTTGCCGGCGCATCATCCATCCTGGGTGCGGCTAACTTCATTACGACCATCTTCAATATGCGTGCACCGGGTATGACCATCCACCGCATGCCTCTGTTCGTATGGGCTATTTTGATTACAGCGTTCCTGCTGTTGCTGGCATTGCCGGTACTGGCTGGTGCGTTGACCATGTTGCTGACTGATCGTAACTTCGGCACGTCATTCTTCATCGTTGAAGGTGGTGGTGATCCGTTGTTGTGGCAGCATCTGTTCTGGTTCTTCGGACACCCCGAAGTGTACATCATCATCATCCCGGCCTTTGGTATCATCAGCCAAATCGTAACCACGTTCTCCAAGAAACCGATTTTCGGCTACCTTGGCATGGCTTATGCCATGGCATCCATCGGCGTGGTCGGGTTCGTTGTGTGGGCGCACCACATGTACATGACCGGACTTGATGTGGATACACGGGCTTACTTTACGGCGGCAACGATGGTTATCGCTGTGCCCACGGGTGTGAAGATCTTTAGCTGGCTGGCAACAATGTGGGGCGGTTCAATCGAGTTTAAAACCCCCATGCTGTACGCCTTTGGCTTTATCTTCCTGTTCGTTCTGGGCGGTGTGACGGGTATTACCCTCGCCAACGCCGGTATGGATACGGCCTTCCACGATACATACTTTGTTGTGGCGCACTTCCATTATGTGATGGCAATTGCCGCCATTCTTGCCATGTTCGGTGGGTTCTTCTACTGGATCGGCAAGATGTGTGGACGTCAGTACAATGAAGGTCTGGCCAAGATTCAGTTCTGGATTTTCTTCATCGGCGTGAACCTTACGTTCTTCCCGCAGCACTTCTCTGGCATGGCCGGTATGCCGCGTCGTATTCCGGACTATCCAGACGCCTACGCAGGGTGGAACTACGTAAGTTCTGTTGGTGCGGCTATCACCATGATTGGAACATTCCTGTTCCTCTATATCGCCTGGAAAACCATTACATCCGGCGAGAAGGCAGAAGCCAACCCTTGGGGTGAAGGTGCAACCACGCTGGAATGGACTGTGGCTAGTCCTGCACCGTTCCACACCCACGAGCAGGTGCCAGACATGACAGGTAAGGCACCGGCTGAATAAGCCGGTACCACCTGCCTTAAGGCAACTGGACCAGAGTTAAGGGCAAGAGCAAATGAGCAAGACCAATACAACCACAAAGAACCGTCGTGTAGGCATTGCGCTTACATTCGCGGCTGTGGGTATGCTCGGTCTGTCGTTTGCTTCTGTCCCGCTCTACAAGTTGTTCTGTCAGGTAACGGGTTACGGTGGCACGCCAAAAATTGGTGAACCTATTGCACAAGCGACAGGCGATGCCATTGGTCACAAGATTACCGTGACCCTGGATGCCAACGTAAACCCGGCACTGAAATGGGATTTTAAGGCACGCGTCCATAATATTGACGTGGCTTTGGGGGAAGAGACTCTGGCGATCTACTCAGCGCGTAATATGGGGAGCGAAGCGGTCACAGGAACGGCTGTCTTCAACGTTACCCCCTTTAAGGCCGCGCAGTACGTGAGCAAGATCGACTGTTTCTGTTTTACAGAACAGCGCCTGAACCCTGGTGAAGAAATGCCCATGCCGGTGTCTTTCTATATTGACCCGGAAATTTTAAATGATCCGGATACTGAGTATCTGGAGAATATTATTTTGTCCTACACCTTCTTTCCGTCCCGTAAAGCAGCGGAAGCGGAAAGTGGTGCGGACGAGATCAATGGGTAGAATGATTTTTTGAATGGTCGGCTATTCGGCCAACCGTTCCCGTTAGGAGAAGAAAAACATGTCAAGTGACGCACAAACTCATCCGTTTCATATGGTGGACCCCAGTTCCTGGCCATTTGTCGGCTCAATCGCCGCCTTTACCACGGCCGTCGGCGCTATCATGTATATGCATGGTGCACCGCTGTTGACCACGGTGCCGGGCTTTGCCCTCATCGCCTACACCTTCTATGTGTGGGGGCGTGACATTGTTCGCGAGGCCAACGATGGGGTCTCTCATACTGAGCCAGTTAAACATGGCCTTCGTATGGGCATGGTTCTGTTCATTACGTCGGAGGTCATGTTCTTCTTCGCGTTTTTCTGGGCATATTTTAATGCGAATATTCCATTCCTGAGCTTTGCCGCCAGTGATGTTTGGCCACCCGAAGGCATCGTGCCTATGGAAACATGGGACCTGCCATTCCTGAACACGCTGATTCTGCTTACCTCTGGTGCGACGGTGACCTACGCGCATCACGCACTGCGTGCTGGTAATCGCGGTGGTTTGAAACTGGGCCTGTTGTTGACGGTTATTCTGGGTGTTCTGTTCACAGGTCTTCAGGGCATGGAGTATATGCATGCTTCATTCTCGATTACTGATGGCATCTATGGCTCAACCTTCTACCTGGCCACAGGTTTCCACGGCTTCCACGTTATCGTGGGTACGATTTTGCTGATCATCTGCTACTTCCGTGCCGTCAAAGGTGACTTTACGGACAATGCTCATGTGGGTTTTGAAGCGGCTGCATGGTACTGGCACTTTGTTGATGTGGTGTGGTTGTTCCTGTTCTGCGCCATATATTGGTGGGGCGGTGCCGGATACGTTCACGGCTAATACCACCCATTAAATAAGCAACTAATTAGCCTCGGGTAACGAACATGAGTTGTCGTTATCCGGGGCTTTTTGTTTCTAAAATGGCGATACGGAGCGAACTCAATGGTGCCTAAATCTGATCAGGGTTCACACGTGGAGCCGGGTTTGTGGCAGCACGTGCAACGCGGTCTGCGCGGACGCTGTCCTCAGTGCGGTCAGGGTAAGCTATATGCAGGCTACCTGAAAATTGCCGATCAGTGCGCAACGTGTCATCACGTTCTATCAGGCCATGATGTGGGCGATGGGCCCGTGGTGCCGGTCATGCTTCTCATCGGTGGTGTGGTTGTGGGGATGGCATTGTGGCTTGAACTATCGTTTGAGCCGCCACTTTGGGTTCATGGCGTGATTTTGGCTCCCTCTACAATCGGGCTGGCATTGGCCGTCATGCCCTTGGTCAAAGGCGTAAATGTGGCGCTACAGCATCGATACCGATCCACCGATGATACGTCTAAGTGAGGCGGGAATCCCCGCACCCATTGACATATTTATTAAATGCTTTTAGATTTTTAAGCACGTGTTGCATTTGTTTGGCCTGCCTAATGCGCCGGTCCGCCGATTAGCTTAGCTACTTCCCTTACAATGTGAGCGTTAAACCAAGTGTGTTGCACATAGTGTGCAATATGAAAACAACACTCCTTTGAGAGGATATTACGATGGCTACTGGTACAGTAAAATGGTTCAACCCAACTAAGGGTTATGGTTTTATCGAGCCTGAAGGTGGTGGCAGCGATGCCTTTGTTCATATTTCAGCCGTTGAAAGCGCTGGTTTGAGCACACTGAACGAAGGGCAGAAAGTTTCTTTCGAACTTCAGGCCGGTCAGAATGGCAAAAGTTCTGCTGAAGATTTGGCCATTATCGACTAATCAATCAGTCGTATGACAATGCAATGCGCCGCCTCCACCTTTGTTGGAGGCGGTAGCAGCTTTGTCAAATGATGCAGCGTTCTGGCCTGGAGCCGACTATAGTGTCCGAGCACGGCATCAAATCCATGAAGCTCTATTCACATCTGGACCGCGTCACCAATGAGTTGATTGCCGCTGGATGTGACCCGAACGGTCCCCTGACCGTCGCTGATCTCAGCCCCTTTGATAATCTCCACTACCACGGCACTGACGCTGTCCAGTTGGCCATCCACGAGTTGGATCTGGCCGTGGGCCACCGGGTGGCTGAAGTAGGCTCTGGCTTAGGTGGGCCTGCACGTTTTCTCGCCGCGCAATCGGGCTGTCACGTAACAGCGTTGGAGCTTCAATCCGATTTAAACGAATTCGCAGAAGGCCTGACCGCGCGCTGTGGCCTGACCGAGATAATTTCGCACCTGTGTGGTGATGCCCTTGATGGCCCGCTGGAAAACAATGCATTTGATGCGGTCGTCAGTTGGCTGGCTTGTTATCACATTCCTGACCATACGTCATTATTTGCTAAAATCGCCGATGCCCTGAAACCATCAGGCATGATCTATATAGAAGACCTGATCAGCCGTGGCCCTTTCACGTCAGCAGAGTCTGAGTTGTACGGCACCAGATTATACGGTCAGACCGCCCCAAGTGCGGACGGCTATTTCGGTGAACTTGAACGGGCCGGGTTTACCAACATTCGCATCGATGATCTGTCAGATGATTGGGCTAGTTTTACGAACCAGCGCCTCGCTGAATACCGCTCGGAACGGGAGCGTCATCTTCGTATCCATGGACCGGACACCGTTGATGCGATTGAGGAGTTCTATGATGCTGTCGATCAACTGTTTCAAGGCGGCAATATGGGGGGAATCCGGGTCGTTGCAACGCTAGCTGCATGAATTTCCAGCCTGAATAGGTGGGCAGGGCACCGTGCCATACGAGCAGAATACGCAACAGTCGCCGGACAGTGGCTTCAATAGGGCGCCACACCCTGTGCAATCATAAAAATACATACAGGCGTCCTGGGGCATGGTTTCTGTATGTTTATGCCCACATTCCGGGCATGTAAGCTCTGATTTAAGAATAATGGTACTCATTTGCTTTCCTTGGCGGTTCTGCATTTTTCTATGCCTTTCAGCGTATATTTGCCAGCTACCAAAAGAAAGAGGCTTGCGCTATGATGCTAGAGAACCATGTTTTACTTCACATACGTGGGAATTTTACTCCTGTGTATGGCTAGGAAAACCCTGAATATGCCTGATGACAAGCAATCGCGTTCACAATCTGATGATGAGGCTGCTGAAGACGTTGCTGCTACGCAACAACGTTTGGCGGAGACCTATCAAGATTTGGCCGAGCGCAGCCAGCGTATTGCCCAGGCATTTCTGACGCGTCAACCAGACAACGATAGCGTACCGATCCCTGACCCTGTGGTGGTTGGTAAGGCATTCATGGAGTTTGCTCAGGCGGCCATGAGTGATCCAAACAAGCTCTTGGAAGCCCAGGCCAGTATGTGGCAACAGTATGCAGCTCTTTGGGATACCACTGCCAAGCGGATGGCTGGTGAAGAGGTTGAACCGGTTATCGCGCCTGGAGAAAGCGACAAGCGCTTCCGAGATGATGCGTGGAGCGAAGAGATCGTTTTTGATTTCATCAAACAGTCCTACTTGCTGGCCTCTAACTGGATATATTCATCCATCAGAAATGTGGAAGGCCTGGACCCGAAAGTTGTTGAAAAAGTACAGTTCTATACTCGCCAGTATGTGAATTCGCTGTCACCCACAAACTTCGCACCCACAAACCCCAAGGTCATGAAGCAGACCATTGAGTCCAGGGGTGAGAACCTTCTGAACGGGTTGGATAACCTGTTACGAGATATGGAGAACGGTGAGGGTGAGTTGAAAATTACAATGACCGACATGGATGCTTTCATCGTTGGTGAGAATGTGGGCGCATCCAAGGGTAAAGTAATTTTTCAGAACGATCTGATGCAGTTGATCCAGTATGCGCCGTCTACCAAGAAAGTGGCTAAACGCCCCCTATTGATCGTGCCGCCATGGATCAACAAATTCTATATTCTGGATTTGCAGCCCAAAAATTCGTTGATCAAGTGGGCCGTGGATCAGGGGCATACCGTTTTCATCATATCCTGGGTCAATCCAGATTCCAGCCTGTCGCATAAACGGTTCGATGACTATATGCTGGAAGGTCCACTGGCGGCAATGGACGCCATGGAAAAGGCCACCGGCGAACGCGAACTCAATATGATCGGCTATTGCATTGGCGGCACACTTAGTGCCTGTACCCTGGCCTATATGGCAGAAAAGGGCGATGACCGGGTTAAATCCCTGACCTTTTTTACGACGATGCTCGATTTCAAAGAGCCTGGCGAACTCGGCGTTTTTGTGGACGAAGAGCAATTGGATAGCCTGGAAGAGCATTTGGAGGGGCATGGTGTGCTGGACGGCAGCAGCATGAGCCAGGTGTTCTCCATGATGCGTGATAACGATTTGATATGGTCCTTCGTCATCAACAACTATCTCATGGGGCGTGAGCCCATGGCATTCGACTTGTTGTACTGGAATTCAGATAACACGCGCATGCCTGCCATGATGCACGCATTCTATTTGCGTGAAATGTATCTGAACAACAAGTTACGAGAGCCGGGTGGTCTGTCGCTGGATGGCATCGCCATTGATTTGGGCAAGATCAAGCAACCTGTTTATTGGGTCTCTACACTGGATGACCACATTGCGCCGTGGAAAAGTACCTATGCCGGGACGCAGTTGTTACCGGGCCGCAAGAAATTTGTGCTATCGGGGTCCGGCCATATTGGTGGTGTGGTTAATCCGCCTGCGGCGAAAAAATATGCCTATTGGACCAACCGTTCATTGCCGGAAGGCCCCGAAGATTGGCTGGCTGGCGCTACTCAGCATGCCGGATCATGGTGGAACGATTGGAACAAGTGGGTCAAACGCCACAGTGGTGGTGAGGCCCAGGCCCGCGTACCCGGTAAAGGCGGTTTGAAGGCGATCGAAGATGCGCCAGGGTCATATGTGAGAGTCCGTGAGGACACAAAACCATGACAAGCATCATCGCAAGCCAGGCCACCGGCCTGTCCACAACCCCCGACTACTCAGTCACGTTTGAGCCGGTAGGCAAACACGTGGTGGGTAAATTGTCCGGCGTTATTATCGTTGATTCGCACAACGCGCTTCAATTGAACGAGACTCGCCACGCGCCCACATATTACTTCCCCAAGGAAGACGTCAATATGGATGCGTTGACCAGCACATCGCACCGGACCCACTGCCCGTTCAAAGGTGATGCCAGCTATTGGTCTGTGTCTGCGGGGGGGCGCATGCTTGAGAATATGGCGTGGGCTTACGAGACCCCTTATCCACAATTACCGGAACTGGAAGGTCGCATTGCCTTCTATACGAACAAGATGGATACGTGGCTGGAAGACGGGGTCCAAACATCGCCGACAAGTGAAAGCGCAGACGATAATGTGCAGCCGAACCCGTTGGTACAGTGGGTTATATCTGAGGCTTGGGACGCCCCGACCAGCCGCGAGCTGACAGCGCGGCTTACTCGTCAACTGAACGAAATGGGCATGGCGATTTCGCGTGTGAATATTGTCATCCAGACGCTGCACCCGCTTATCGTGGCGACGTCCTATCGCTGGAAACAGGGTGAAGAGGGCGTCACGCGACTTGATGCGCCCTATGCATTGCGAGAGGAAACCGGCTACAACGCCAGCCCGTTCATTCCTATTTTCCGTGGCATGGGTGGGATCAGGCGCTGGATTGGTTCTGATGATGAAAACGACGATTTCCCGGTGCTGGCAGATTTACGGGCCACCGGGGTGACCGATTATGTGGCCATGCCCATGCGGTTTTCTGATGGCCAGATAAACGCGGTAACCCTGGCCACAAATAACGCTGATGGATTTAGCACCGAGCACCTGGGGTGGGTGCATGAGATTATACCTGCTTTGAGCCGGTACTACGAAGTTCATTCCAAACGCCGCACAAGTAGTACGCTAATGCAAACGTTTCTTGGCCGGTATACCGGCCAACGAGTGCTGGACGGATTAATCCAGCGGGGCGACGGTGAAGATATTCATGCCGTGATTTGGTTTAGCGACCTGCGGAACTCTACGCCGATTGCTGAGAAGCTCGGCCGGGTGAGCTTCCTGAACTACCTGAACCGATTTTTTGATTGCATGGCTGGTGCTGTCATCGAAAACGAAGGCGAGGTGTTACGATTTATCGGTGATGCCGTCATGGCAATTTTTCCCATCACCCATCAGTCAGATGACAATTGCGAGCCTGGTGATGAGCGGATGGGAAGTTGTGCGGCCCGCGATGCTACCGCGCGTGCCGTCGCAGCCGCCCACGAAGCAACAAGGCGAATTCGTCTGGCGAACGAGCTATGTGAAGTGGAAGGCCTGCCCTGTATGGGGTATGGTATCGGTATGCATGTGGGGCATGTCACCTATGGCAACATTGGCACGGAAGACCGCCTCGAATTTACGGTTATTGGGTCGGCCGCCAATGAAGCTGCGCGGATTGAAAGTATGTCCAAAGAACTGGGACGTAACGTGATTGTGTCTCAGGCGTTTGAACAGACGTATGGCGGCGATGATCTGATCTCTCTCGGGGAACATAACTTGCGCGGCGTTAGTGAGGCGCAAACGATCTATACCCTGCAGCCTGATCCTGAAACAAATTCATAAAAAAAGGGGTCAGCAAAAATACTGACCCCTCGATTGAGACTGCTTAGTGCTAAATAGGCAGTGGTGTTTTTAGCTATCGATCCAGGCGAACTCAGGGAATTCACAGGCACCTAAATCGCCAAGGGCAAGTTTGGGGATACCCATAACGTTCGATGCCTTGCCATCAACGTTATTCCGATGCGCGGGAAGGATCACACCAGAACCGTCACGGACGATTTGCTGCATCTGGCACTGTAATTCATGACGGTTTGCCGGGTCGGTTTCCGCCTTAGCCTTGGCCAGCAGGACGCCCATGCGTTCATCCTTCCACCAGGTATCACTCCAAGGCGCATCCGGGTGGTAAGCGATGTCCAACATGATTGTCGCCGTTGGCCGCATGCTCCAGGCCGTGACATTCATAGGGGTTGTCTGCCATACAGATCCCCAGAAACCGTCTGTGGCCATTTTTTTGACCTGCAGATCAAAACCGATTTTAGAGCACTCGCGCTGCAACATCAAAACAGCATCGGTGACACCACTGGTGACCTCGGCCACATCAATCTGGGCAGACGTGATACCGGATTTCTTGATCAGGCTCTTGGCCTGATCAGGATCGTAAGCCTGAATGGGGATATCACTGCAGTGATCAACACCATAGGCGACGTTGATCGGATGGTCGTTACCGACGGTACCATGACCCTTCAACAGGGATTTAACGATCTTGTCGCGCCGCTGAAGCAGTTTCATAGCTTTGACAAAGTCCGGGTTGTTGCCAGGTGATTTTGTCGCATTCAGACAGATACCCATATATGAGCCAGACGGAATCGACATGATTTCGACACCATCTGTGGATTCGACCTGTTTAATGGCTTTGGGGTCGATACTCGACGCAAGGTTCACATCTCCCGATAGCAATGCATTCACGCGGGCAATCGGGTCTGTGATCCCAAAGATTTCCATGGAATCTACATTAGCGCCTTCACGCCAGTAGTTCTCGTTACGCACGTGGCTGGAACGAACACCGGGTTGGAATGATTCCAGTTTGAACGGGCCAGTACCGGTCGGCAAACTGAAGTCCGTCGTTCCGTCCTTGACGATCTTGAATTGTTTTTCGCCCAGCACCGCAGCCAGATCAGAGTAGGGACTGTCGACAATGGCTTTGACTTCGTAGGGACCAACTTTCTTCCACTCAGTGACACCTGAAACCAGTGATTTCACGACAGATGTTGAGTCATCGCCGTAGTGGCGGTTCATGCTATAGACAACGTCATCGGCGGTAAGCTTGCTACCGTCATGGAATGTTACATCTTTGCGCAGCTTGAACGACCATTCTGTCGCATCTGAATTGGCACTGAATTCTTCCGCAAGTTCTGGCTGCGGAACGAGATCATCCCTAAGTTGAATGAGGCTGTTGTAGGTGGCGCGGCCACGGCTGTAATCCGTTGCTGTGCCCGTGCCAATTGGGTCCATTGTATCGTCTGGTCCCTGAATATGGGTGGCGACCTTCAGATGCCCGCCCTTCTCTGGCGTTGCGGCCATCGCATCCGAAGCTGATATCACAATGCTGCCAGCGGCGGCGATCGAGAAACCAGCCGCAGCCATCATTTGCATGGCATCACGGCGTGTTGCGCCACGATTCAGCGCGGATTTCAACGCGTCCTTTTCCGCCCCGGTGAGGCGGTCATAGGCGCTATTATCTTTTGCTTTGCTTGTCATTGTTTGTCTTCTCCCTGTGTTGTGTTGTTCTTTGTGGCCCCAAATCAAGTGGCTTGGTACCACTCGTATTGACCGAGTGAATTTTATCACTGCCAGCTTGCCATATAAATGTACTTATTCGACAGTTGGTGTCGAATAAGTCACATCCATTAAGCCCATAATCTCACCAATGAGACGGCCAAAATCAATTTTCCCGACATTGCACCCTACGGCGCTTCCGGGCATAGTCGCACCATGGCTCACAGCGCACAGACAGGCTTGGAAGATGCTTCCCGCACGGCGACCAGCGACACGCTGGGCTTGTTGGCGGAAATGGGAAAGTTGTTCGTTTCCACAGGAGATCTGGATGCATCGTTACAGTTGGCGGTGGCCCATATCACGGATTATGTGGGCGCGGCTGGTGGTGCTCTGTTTATGCTGGATGAGGCGGGGGAGACCCTCACCTGTGAAGCTTGTTACGGGGAAACCGATATTACGGGCATGACGGTTGGTGCATCGCAAGGGGTGGTGGGGGCCTGTGTTCAGGCCGATACGGGCGAGATTGTCCGCGATGTAAGCCAGGATGATCGTTTCCACAAGGGCGTGGATGAGAAGACCGGGTACACCACACTTTCCATTCTATGTGCGCCTATGAGCGTTAAGGATGTGAAAATCGGCGCTATCGAGCTGATCAACAAGCGCGACAACGACGGATTGTTTGAAGAGGCGGATCTGGCACTGTTATCTGCCCTGGCCAGTTCAGCAGGCCTTGCGATCATTAATGCCCGCATGGCCGAGCAGTTGGTCGAACAGGAGAAGCTTGCCCGTGAACTGGAATTGGCGGCCGAAATCCAGCGCTCGCTTTTGCCTGTCGGTGATGAAGGCCTACCCATCGCCGGTATCAATATCCCGGCTCGCACTGTATCCGGGGATTTTTTCGATTATTTCCAACTATCGGATGGCCGCATCGTCTTCAATTTGGGTGATGTATCCGGGAAAGGCATGAATGCCGCCTTGCTAATGGCCAAGACAGCCAGCCTGTTTCGGTGCCTGGGCAAAACCATTGACCATCCGGGCCGTTTAATGGCGCGGGTCAACGAAGAGATTTGCGAAACGGCCACACGTGGCATGTTTGTGACCATGGTTGGCGGTATCTATGATCCAACCACGGGCCGGCTGCGTATTGCCAATGCGGGACACGAGCCACCGTTGCTACAGGGGTCAGACGGCCGTTTTCAGGATTTTCCTGCTGATGCCCCGCCGTTGGGTATTTCACCACTGGTGGTGCCTGAGAGCGGTTATCCAGTGGAAGATATCGACATGAATGGTGGCGCCTTTTACCTGTTCACCGATGGCCTGACGGAAGGCTACGTAGAAGGTGAGAGCGAATTAGGTGTGGATGGCGTATTGGCCTTGCTGGAGCATGGTCGAGATGACCTGATCCCAGAACGTATTGCCGCTGTGATTGGTGCAATTGAGCAGACCGAAGACACCGTCTTGCGGGATGACCTGACCATGTTGGGACTGGATGATTCAGCCGCCTTGCTGGAACGTGCCCGACTGGCCGAGGAACAGGAAGACGTGCCCCAGGCTGACGTCGTTCTGGCCACGGTATCGGTTCCTGCTGTCGCAAATCGGCTGAAACTGGTGCGGTCAGTTGTGGGTGACAGTGCCCGGTTGGCCGGTGTTATTGATGCCGCTATCCACGATGTGGTGTTAGCCGTTGATGAGGCCTGCCAGAATGTCATTCGGTATGCCTATAAAGGTTGCGACGATGGCGTGATCGAAGTTTCTATTGCCCATTGTGGCGATAATTTGGTGTTTGAGATTTCCGACGATGCAGATACGGTTGACCCAGACACCATTAAGCCCCGTGACCTTGATGACATACGGCCGGGTGGGTTGGGTACGCACCTAATTCAGGAAATCATGGATCAGGTGGAATTTTTACCACGAAGCGCAGAAGGTGGTAATATCCTGAGAATGATAAAGAAGATTGGCTGACACAAGCCGACAATACGAAAAAGGAAGGCTGGAGATGGAGTATTCAAAACGAGAAGAAAGTGGTGCGCAGGTCGTATCGTTTAAAGGCGATATCGATTTGCAAAGCTCGCCAGAGGTTCGCAAAGTCTTGATCAGCGCCGTGGACGAAGGTTCAACAGTTCTGGTGGATCTGTCGGGCGTCGATTACATCGACTCTTCCGGTGTGGCATCCATGGTGGAAAGTTTCCAGAACGCACGAAAGAAAAATCAGGAATACGTCCTGGTATCCGTGTCTGACGCTGCCATGCGCGTGTTGCAGCTTGCCCGCCTTGATAAAGTCTTCACGATCAGTGATAGCGTCGAAGATGCGCTCAAAGCGACCGAATGAAGTGTTTAGCAGGATAAATCATTGAGCGAAACACCACCCAATCTATTCGTCCGAACCGCCGACAACGTGGGCCGCAAGACGCTTACAGGGATCGAAGAGATCGGTAACGGCGCGACTATTATTGCCCAGAGCGTCTTCTGGCTATTTATGGGGCCGCGTTATGGGCAACCTGTTCGGGCAGGTTCCGTCGTGGTGCAGATGATGGAAGCGGGCATTTTTGCTATTCCTATTCTGGTTTTGCTGAACGCCGCCATCGGCGTCATGCTGGCAATTCAAAGCATCTATATGCTCAAGATTTTTGGCGCGGAAGCCCGTGTCACTGATGGCATCGGCTTTGTTATCGTGCGGGAATTCGGCCCCCTGATTACCGGTATTCTGATCGCAGGCCGCACCGGGTCATCCCTGGCAGCACGGTTAGGCACCATGCGGATCAATCAGGAGTTGGACGCTCTTCATGTCATGGGAATCAACCCCGTGCGCTTCCTTGTGGTGCCCGCGTTGGTGGCAATGGTAATCATGGTGCCGTTGCTCACCTTTTTGTGCGATGTGGCTAGTTTGCTGGCTGCGGGTTTATACGTGCAGATCACCCTGGATATTTCCCTTGCAGCCTTTTTTAATCAGGTCGTGGATGTGCTGAGCGTCGGCGACCTGATGCACGGTCTGGGCAAAAGCGTGTTGTTCGGTATCCTTATTTGCATCATCGGCGTGGTTAATGGTGCGTCAGTCACCGGTGGCGCAGAAGGTGTTGGCAAGGTCACCACACGAGCCGTGGTTCAGGCTATTTCGGCTATCGTACTGACGGATATGTTGATTGTTTACATCGCGACGATTAGCTGAGGGTTGAGATATGGCAGATGAAATCAAAAGCGTTATCGAGGTTCGTGATCTCGTGACCCATTATGGCCCTCGGCAAATTCTGAACGGTATTACCATGGAAGTGCGTGAAGGCGAGATCATGGTGATTATGGGCGGGTCCGGGTCTGGTAAATCTACGTTGCTCAGGCATTTGATGGCCTTGGAAGAAAAGACGTCAGGGACCATGACAATCCTGGGCCAAAACATTGATGAACTGAACATGCGCGAGATGTTTGATCTGCGCAAAAAACTGGGTGTGGCGTTTCAGAGTGGCGCGTTGTTCAGTTCCATGACGGTAGGCGAGAACGTTATGCTGCCGTTGTTCGAACATACCAAGCTTGACCGCATGACTATGGATATTATGACCCGAATGAAGCTCGAGGTCGTGGAATTGGGCGAGTTTGAGAACCTGATGCCGGCTGAGCTTTCGGGCGGCATGATCAAACGGGCAGCCTTTGCGCGGGCGTGCGTTATGGATCCCAAAATCCTGTTCTGTGACGAGCCGTCAGCGGGGCTTGATCCTGCGGTAGCGTCGGCACTGGATGATTTGATCCTGCGACTGCGCGATGCGCTGGGCATGAGCATTGTCGTTGTGACCCATGAGCTGGATAGCGCCTTTAAGATTGCTGACCGCATGACGGTGCTTGATCGGGGGGATATTTTGTTTATCGGCACACCTGAAGAAATTCGAAATTCGCCAAATGAGCGTATTCAGAAAATTCTCAACCGGGAACCGGATAGTGACGATGTGGATATTGATGTTTACCTTAGGCGCCTTACGGGCGAAGACATGTACGGGGGCGCTGAGCTATGAGAAGTAACAAGATCAATTATCTGGTTGTTGGCACCTTTGTGCTTTTAACCATTGGCGGACTGGTCGTGTCGATCGCCTGGTTGCTGGGGCAGACCGGACCGGTCGAGTCGTATCATGCCATTTACCGCAATGTGACCGGGGTGAAATTTGGATCTCAGGTGTTCTATGAAGGGTACCCAATCGGCCAGATAACCGAGGTCGTGCCGGAAGAACGTGACGGGCGCATGGTGTTTCGTATTGATTTTGACGTGACCCAGGGTTGGCGTATCCCCAATGATTCTGTGGCCGAAGTGGGGGCTTCCAGTTTGCTGTCCGCGATCAGCCTGAACATATCGGCGGGACAGTCACAAACCGCCTTGAAACCGGGCGACCCAATCACAGCCATTGAGGCATCAAACCTGTTTGATGTGGTTGAGGGCGTCGCCGGAAAATTTGCCAATATGGCCGAAGAAGACATCAAGCCACTGTTAGCCAACCTGACCCGAGGCGGTGGCGTTCTAGCCGATTTGCTTGAAAATGATGGCGCTGCGATATTCGAACAGGCCCGTACATTGATTGAAATACTGTCGACAAGGGCCCCGGTGATTGTTGATCAGTTCGGGTTGTTTGCCGGTGATTTGGAAGATCTGGGCGAAAGTCTCAGCCGCTCCAGCGCGCAGATCAACGCGTTGGTCACAGACGAAAACCGCGAGATGCTGGAAGGCGTTCTGGCCAATCTGGATGAGGCCTCCGCCACGCTGGACAACCTGATGGTTGAAGGCAACATCATGATTGGTACGGCCAATGAGATTATGGAAAACAATGGCGAGGATGTAGAACAGGCCGTTAGCGACCTGCAACACACCGCCGCCACGCTGGCCCGCCATGTGGATTCCATTAATTTCCATCTGGATGGAACCGCCCGTAACATGTACGAATTCAGTCGTCAGATCAGGCAAAACCCCGGCTTGCTGCTGGGCGGAACGCCACCTGTCGATAACGCGTCAGAGTGAGGATTACTGCCATGACGATGATATCCATTCGCACAATCCTCCTGAACCTGACACTTGTGGTGCTGGTATCGGCCTGTACGGCACAACCGCCCGCGACCCAGGACCGATACTACCGGATCAGTGTGGGCCAGCCTTCAGCAGCCGGTACAATCTTGTCGGGAACGTTGGTGATGGAGCCATTTGTGGCCGAAGGTTTGGTCGCGGGGCGCGCCATCATCCACGTGGAAAGCGAGGACTCTACCAGTTTGCAGGAATACAATTATGATTTCTGGGCTGAACCACCGGGTATTATGATCCGTGATGAACTGATGGCCTACTTACGCGATGCGAATGTGGCGGGCGCCATCGTCACGCCGGAGATGCGGGCGCAGGCAGACTATATTTTGTCTGGGCATGTGAGCCGCCTTGAAATGGTTCGCGGCCCAGAACCAAAGGCCTATGTTGAACTGGATATAGCCGTGACCAAAGACAGCAACGGTAAGGTCGTGATGGTGAAAAGCTACGGTCTCTCTGTCGCCGCCAGCGATGGCACGGTCAAAGCCGGTGTCGCCGCCGCCAATCAAGGCATCGAGGCAATCTTTGAGCAGTTCCTGAAGGATTTGAATGGCGGTTGATGCTCGGTCGCGATGTGACGAAGGGGCTTATTTTCGTGAGTCCCAAGCGAACTCGATGCGATTGCCGCCGGGTTCATAGATCATGAAATGCCGTTTCGGTCCTTTGCCAGAAAGCGCCGGGGCGAACTCTACCTCCACACCTGACCAGTCATGGATACGGTCATAGAGCGCATCAAGTTCGTCGGAACTCGCAATGCGTAGAGCCAGGTGATGAAGCCCGATGTTGGCGCGTCTGTCGAATTGTATGGCGTGATCCGGTCGAGCCACTTGCCAGAGTGTCAGGACTGCGTTGCCATCACTGACAAAGGTGGCAGGATAATCTGGTCGGCCGCCCACTTCCTGCCAACCTAGGCCATTGGTGAAAAATTCTACAGACTGGTCAAGGGAAGAGACCGTTAATCCAACATGGTCGACGCCATGGGTCAGGGCATATGATTCAGGCATGCTCTACGACCTCTATCGACTGCTGGCCAGTTGCTGTGGTTTCACGGCACCCGATGCATCGTTAAGCGTTGACACATAGGCACGGACAGCGGCGTCCATGCCCATGATCAGGGCATCGACGGTGAGCGCATGGCCGATGGATACTTCTTCGATATAGGGCATGGCTGCTAAGAACTTGGGCAAGTTGTCCAAATTGAGATCATGCCCGGCATTCAGTCCCAGCCCGGCATCACGCATGGCGCTGGCGGCGCGGGCAAAGCTGTCGATAGATTGCGTGGCGCGTCCTTTGGTAAAGGCATGATGATAGGGGCCGGTGTATAACTCGACCCGATCGGCGCCTGCGTCCCTTGCCGGCCCTGCCATAGACGGATCATCATCCACAAACAGGGCTAGTCGCGCCCCGCAACCTTTCAGGCGGGTAATGATCTGCTTCAGCATTTCTTGGTTAGCCGGAATATCCCAGCCGTGGTCAGACGTGCTCTGGCCCGGATCATCCGGCACCAGCGTGACCTGTTCAGGGCGGGTTTCTTCCACCAGAGCCATAAAGTCTTCGGTGGGGTAACCTTCGATATTGAATTCTACGCTACCGGGATACTCGGATTTCAGCATGGCCCCCAACTCGCGCACGTCCGAGCGACGGATATGGCGCTCGTCCGGGCGAGGGTGAACGGTTATGCCCCCGGCCCCCGCCGCAATAGCCGAGCGCGCCATAACCAGCAGGTCAGGGTAGGTGAGATCGCGCTGGTTCCGCAGCAAGGCGACTTTATTCAAATTGACACTGAGAACTGTCATGGCATCATTCCGATATTGAAATTGTTATAGTAACAATTTGCTTGTATCTCTTGGGTAATACCTATAATTGTTCTGTTGTTACGGTCAATAACTATATTGTGTGCATAACAATGTGGATGCCTGAAGCTCTTGATCCGGATATATCGCTGTACCGCGCCATCGCTGAGCGTTTGCGGGTGGACATGGCGTCTGGTGCGCTGAAGCCGGGCGCGCGTCTGCCTACGGTCCGTAATCTGGCCTATGATATGGGTATCAATATGGGCACGGTTTACCGGGCCTATACCCTGGCCGAGCAACAGGGATTGGTCTCCAAGGAATTGGGCCGGGGCACTTTTGTTCGTGATGTAACGGGCGATGGTCAGGCGCTGGGTGCGCAAAGTACAGAAGCGGTTGAAACCGGCCCGGTGGATTTGACCCGAAACGAGCCACCATTCGTGCCGCTGGATGCCATGTTGCGTCAATCGCTGGCCGATATCGCGCGCGACAGTCCGTTGGACGGTATGCTGGAATATGGCCACAGTCAGGGCCTCGCCCGCCACCGTGAAATATTGGCCCGCTGGATGCACCAGTCACAGGGCTTCGATGCAGACCCGGACCGGTTGGTCATAACCGGTGGCGCACAACAGGGCCTGACCATTGCATTGGGCGCGTTGTGTAATCCGGGCGATACCATTTTGGTGGAAGAGCTTTCCTACCCCGGTGTACGAAACCTGGCTCGCTTTTTTGGCCTTAACCTGAAACCAGTCCAATTGGATGAACAGGGTATCTTACCTGAAGACCTGGACCGGGTATGCGGTGAAAGCGGTGCCCGCGTGCTGTATTGCATGCCCCATGCTCAGAACCCCACTACAGCAACCATGGGCGCAGAACGCCGCACGCAAATTGCGGCTGTGGCGCAGCAGCATGACCTCATGGTTATCGAAGATGACGTGAACGCCCATGATGACCATAACGGTACGTCGGGTCCTGATTGTTGGGCACCATTGGCGTCTGAAATGCCAGACCGGGTGGTTTATATTTCCAGTTTATCCAAAATCATCGCGCCGGGCCTGCGTGTGGGCATGATCACGGCTCCGCCATCATTGTTCGATGAAGTATTGGCGGCCAGCCAGACCACCAGCTGGATGGCACCGCCACTGATGGCGGAACTGGCCAGTTTATGGATACGCAACGGCACCGCGCGCGATCTGGTCATCCATCGTTCGGCCATCACGGCCAAACTGCAACAGACAGCGGCTGAGGTGTTAGCCGAAATTCCCTATCGGTGGCATCCGGCAAACACCCATTTGTGGGTGCCCTTGCCACCGCCCTGGTCATCGCGGGAATTTGTGGAAACCGCACAGGCGCGGGGTGTACAGGTTTCACCATCCACCCAGTTCGCCATTGATCCGGCTACGGTTAAGCCGGGTATCCGTGCGTGCCTTAGTGAAATGCCGGAAGCGCGGTTGCGCGAGGCACTGGGAACAATTACCGAGCTTTATTTCGAGCCACCCCGTCCGCAATCGTTCAGGATGTAAAATTCAGCGCAACTATTTAAGCTGATCCGTCCTTGCCGTGCTTTTGGTAATGGCCGGCAGCGCGGTCCAGATAGGCCTGCTCAATGGTGTCGAAGTTTTCTTCCATGAGTAGCTTACGCACGGCATGGGCACGTTCGCCTGTATCAATATCCAGAAGACCGGATTCAATGCCGGCCAAGGTCTCACCGGCTATATCTTCCGGTGTGGCCATCTCGTCTTCGATACCTTCGGTCATGTCCGTTGCAATGAGCCCGGCATAAACGCCATGAACGGACGTGCCCTGTTCCTGCAATTCGTAACGCAAACTCTGTGTCAGCGACATGGCGGCCGCTTTGCTGACACAATAGGTGCCAAATGGCGCAAAGCCGTGAAGGCTTCCCACGGACAGCATATTCACAACGGCGCTGTTGTTTTTTGATTTTTTCAGAACAGGTGCAAAAGCCAGACACATACGCGCCACACCATAGAGGTTAACCTCCAGTTCCTGGCGCAGCGGCTCAAGATTACCAGCCTCAATCAAACCCAACCTGGTGAGCACACCAGCATTGTTTATCAGCAATGTAACATCGCCTGCTATTTTAGCGGCGTTGCTGACGGACACATCGTCGGTCACATCCAGGGAAACAGCCTCAATCTTGTCTCCATAGCTATCGATGAGTGATGTGAGCGATGCTGTGTCGCGCGCACAAGCGTAGACCTTGGCGGCCCCCCGTGTGATCAGGGCATCCACAAAGCATTTGCCCAGACCCCGATTGGCACCGGTAACAAGTGCAACAGAGCCCGCAATCTGCATGACTAGATTTCCATTTCCAATGCGCGCATATAGACGGCCATGATTTCATCCATCTCACGCCGGTCAGCGGTATCCATCTTGCGTAATTTGATAATGTTGCGCATGACCTTGATGTCAAATCCGGCGCCTTTGGCTTCGGCAAAGACCTCACGCACATCTTCAGCCAGCGCCGCTTTTTCTTCTTCCAAACGTTCAATACGCTCGATAATTGTTCGCAACCGATCTGCTGCCACACCGCCAACATCAGCCATGTTGTCTCTCCTTATTCGTGAATATGAATTCCCATGTCCTATAAGTTAGGGCGTTAGCCGGACATTAACGCCGGGCTACCGCAGGCACAAGTATCCGCCTGTGGAAAACAACTCAATTTAGACGATTTAGATGGGGCGTGCCTTGTTGCCAAAAAGCCGTGCCCAGGTACCCTTGGGGGCTTCCATGGCGATCAGGCCCAAGGCAACCAGTGCCACACCGCCCCATTGGCTTACGCTCAGGCGTTCACCGAATATCCATGCCGCAAGCAGGATGGTTGTGATCGGTTCCATGAATGTAAGCATAGCGGCACGAGATGCGCCAATCAGGCTGGCAGCGATTAGAAACGTGAGATAGGCAATCAGGTACCCCACGCCATTGCCCATGCTGCTGGCCCAGCCCTGGGTGGATGCTGGCCACTGTGCTTCACCAATGGTGAGCAACACGATGGCAAACAGCACGAACGTCCAAAAGGAAATGTGGAAGCTGGTCGTCATGCCACCCACATGATCGTTCACCCGTACCATATAAAGGACCATGGTGGTTGCAAAGAACGCGGCGGCGGACGCGGCAAGCACGCCAGTAAGCGATATGGTGGAGAAATCAACCGCCAGTGCGATGGCAATTCCGGCAAGCGCGGCAACGCCCCAGAATAACCGAAACCGGGTTAGGTTCGCGCGGCCGGTAGCATGATAGAAGAATGCGACCCACAAGGGGTTTGTGAACAAAATCAGGCTCGCCAGACTGATCGTCAAATGGTGTAGCGCCATATAAAAGAAGTAATTCATCAGGGCAGAAGAAACGCATGCGGCCAATGCCAACATGCGCACAGGCGCCGGAATGGTAAAGGAGGCCCCTTTGATCGCCATGAAGCCACCCAACAGGACGACGGCGGTAAATGCCCGAATAGCAATCAGGGTTTCTGTGTTCGTGCCATCATGGAACGCCAGTTTGGCCGTGCTTGGCATAAAGGCAACAGCAACCGCCCCGATGACCAACAGCGCAACAGCAATAACCGTATCACGTTTCGATGGCTCCACGGTCGCGTTGCTCATACTGGGTCAGGTCGCGTGGTTTTGATCAGCATATCGACCACGGCGCGAAGGGCGGTGTCTTGATCAGCCCCGCCATCGATGGCCGCTTGATAGGCGTTGCGTTGCAGGTGCGCGCTGGTGCCACGGTTCAGGATCGTTCGGACGTGGCCAATCTCCTTTTCGCATCCGGCTTCAGCGGCATCTTCTGCCGTGAGGTCCAACAGCTCCTCAACCAAATCCGGTACGGGGACCAATTCACCTTTGCCAAAATCGATCAGGGGCTCATCAATTCCATAGCGTTGCGCCCGCCAGCGGTTTTCTGCCACCAGCATATTTGAATATCGCCGCCAGCGTTGGTTGCTGCCTTTAAGCCGGTACAGCATACGCAAGATGCACACGAACAAGGCCCCGATGGCCACCGCATCGTCTACATCGGTGCACACATCACAGATACGCATTTCCAGCGTGGGGTATCGATCGCTGGGTCTTAAATCCCACCATATTTTTGTGGCGTCCTGTAAAATACCAGCTTGTACCAACACATCCACATGGCGTTGATAATCAACGAAAGTTTCAAACGGTTCAGGCAGGCCTGTGCGTGGCAGTTCCGTGAAAATGCTGAGCCGGTAACTGGCAAGGCCAGTGTCGTTCTTTTGCCAAAATGGCGAAGAGGTGGAAAGCGCTAACAGATGAGGCAGGAAATATGTGACCTGATTCATCAAATCCATGCGCAGTTCGTCGTCATCACCCAGACCCACATGCACATGCATGCCACTGATCAACAATCGGCGAACCACCGTTTGCAGATCGTTGGCGATGTCATTGTAGCGGGTATCGTCCGTGTGCCGGGCTTCCTGCCAGCGGCTGATGGGGTGCGTTGCCGCAGCAATTGGGGCAAAGCCGTATTTTTCGGCGACCTCGGCCACCGTGGAGCGCATGTGGACAAGTTGTTCACGTGCCTCGGCTGGTGATGCACACACCGGCGTGCCGATTTCGATTTGTGAGGCCATGAATTCGTGGCCCACATGGTCGCCAAGTTTTTGCTCGCATTCGGTAAACAGGGCATCGGGTGGGGCGGCTGCTTCGCGGGTCTCTATATTGACGAGGTGGTATTCCTCCTCGATGCCCATGGTGAACGGTGGTTTGGCAGCCATGTGTCTCTCCGTTCTCAGAACCGCTGGACGCTGTACATGCCATCACGCCGAATGATTTGTTGCAGGGCATAAGCCAGAATCTGAGCCCAGCGTTCCTGGCCCTCTTCATCGGCGACCTGGTCCTGCCGAATTTCGATGACGCCATTGGCAAGGCCCGGCGAGGTGCCGTGGAAATCGATTGTATAGGCGGCTTCCATGCCGGAATAGGGCTCATTATCACCAATGTTCAAACCCTGTTCACGCAGGATTTCCATCATCGGCTCGCCAATACGGGGGTCGCGGTTATAGAGCACACCGGCGTCCCACGGGCGTTCCTGGGTTCCGAAATTGGGGGTGAAGCTGTGCACGGAAAACAACACCGGCGGTACACCCTCGGTCCGCCAGCGGTGACCAATCTCCGTTGAGATAGTCTGATGATAGGGCCAGAACAAGGCGTCCACGCGTTTAAGTGCATCGGGTTCGGACAGCCGCTCATTGCCGGGAATGGCCGTATCGTCACTCACGTCGCCAATGGATTCGGGGTGGCCCAACGGTCGGTTGCAATCAATGACCAACCGGGAATAGTTGTGCAGGATCGCCGTGGCATCCAGCAGCTCGGACATACGTTCGGTCACAGCGCGCGCGCCAATGTCATAAGCGATGTGGCGTTCCATATCGCTGGCTTGCATACCCAAACCGCCCAGTGCGGTCGGCACGGCGCGGCCTGCGTGATCGCAGATCAGCACCAGATGGGCAGTGCCATCAGAATTGATTTTCTCAAACGCCGAGGGATCATTAGGACCCAATAAGGGCGTGCTCGTTTCTGTCATATTTGTGTTCCCGTCCATGCTCGCACTATACCTGCCCTGTACAGGAAATCGAGTGTGGAATCCATGGATAGACATTCACCCCATTTATAGGCAACGTTCCATTGTATTGGTGGGTAGGGGAGAAAATGTCGGAACCAATAACCAAGGCTGGTGTGTCGCGTCGTGGCTTTGCCATGGGTATCATGGTGTTGGGGTCCGTGGTGATCAGTTTCGCCGGTGTTCTGGTACGAAACATTGAAGATGCGGATCCCTGGCAAATCAATTTTTATCGCGCCGCGGCGCTTGTAGCGGCCACGCTGCTCATCCTGCTCATCCAGTACCGGGGCGAGACCATCACCCGTATTCGCCGTGTGGGCTGGCCGGGAATATGGGGTGGGATGTTGCTGTCCGTTGCCGGGATTGCTTATCTACAGTCGATCACCAATACAACCGTGGCTAATACACTGTTCATGCTCAGTGCCATTCCTTTTTTTACCGCACTTCTTGCCTGGTTGATTATGAAGGAGAGACTGCAGCGAGAAACACTGATTACCATGTTGGTGGCTGCGGCCGGTGTATCGGTGATGCTCACGGATGGGTTCGGTGTGGGTTCCATGTACGGCAACCTGATGGGGGTCGTAACAGCCCTTGGGTTTTCAGGGTTCGCCGTGATTGTACGAAAATACAGAGACGTGGATATGATGCCCACACTGGTTATTTCCAGCGCTATCATTCTGGTGGTGTCATTTTTGGCGCGCTATGACGACCTTGATATCCCGGTGAATGATATTGTGCTGTGCTTTATCTGGGGGGCCATTTTGTCCGGTTTGGCCAACTGGATATTTATCGTCGCATCGCGCTACCTGATCGCGGCCGAAGTAACTCTGTTCATGATGTTGGAATTTTCTCTGGGACCGATCTGGGTATGGTTGTTTGTGGCAGAGGTTCCGTCGCACCTGACCATTGTTGGTGGCGCCATGGTGATTAGCGCCGTTGCGTGCCGTTCTGTGGCCCAACTGGTGGTCGCGAGGAAACACCGCGTACCAGTCGATCCAGCACCGCCTCTTTAATGTCGGGTGGTATCGGCAAAGTGATTTTTGCACACGGTAGCAAAAGCCTGCGCCATACGCGTGGGGCGGGTTCTGGCCATGCGGGCAAGCACAATGGCGCCTTGTGGCACGTCATCGCTGAGCGGAATAGCGACGATACGTTTGCCATCGTAGGTCAGATCGCCAGCCGGCCGGGTCACCAGTACAGAATACCCAAAACCATTACCGACCATGCTGCGGACTGTTTCGAACGATGGTGATCGATACTGAATGTTTGGCTCGAAGCCCAAATGGATAAACAGGGTGGTGAAGTACCGGGACGATGGCAGCATATCCAACAGGATCATGGGCTCGTCGATCATTTCTTCCAGGCTTAATTCGGCGCGGTTGGCGAACTTGTGCCCTTCGGGTAACAGGACGTAGGGCGGAAAATCGGCCAGCGGTTCGGTGTCCAGGTTTTCCGGCAGGTCAGCACTGTACACGACTGCCAGTTCGAACTGGCCTGTTTCCAATCCGGTAACCAGATCGTTTTGCATGCCTTCGGTCAGCCTGATTTGCGCGTCAGGATAGGCGTCTTGAAAATCCTTGATAAGGCGCGGCATGTAAAACGAGGCAATGGTCAGGAAGCAGCCCACATCGAAAATACCGGCGACCTCTTCGCCTGTCTGCACAGCACTGTTCAGGACGTCTCCTGCGTGGCCCAGAAGGGCGCGCATCTCAACCACCATGCGCTGGCCAGCCGGGGTCAGCGACACGCCCTGGGCGTGGTGTCGAATAAACAATTGAATGCCCAGCACGTCTTCCAGCTTGGATACAGCGCTGGAAACACTTGGTTGTGCCACGTTAAGCGATGCAGCCGCAGCCGCAATAGAGCCGTGGTCGGCTGCCGCAACAAAGTATCTGGCCTGACGTAGAGTGTAGTTAATCAATAAAACCTATCCAATTCAAAGATAAATAATATTTTATCTTTATAACCTATTGGCCTGATAATGCCAACCATCAACAACACCATGTAACGCCGACGTTTCAATAGGAGAGCACGACAATGATCCGCACAGGTGAACAGTATAGAGAATCACTTCGCGATGGCCGCCAAGTCTATATGGATGGCGAAAAAGTGAAGGACGTCACCACCCATCCGATGATCAAGCCTTTGGTCGATATCAAAGCGCGCATGTATGACATGGCGCACGAGCCTGAAACCGCTGATATCATGGCGTATGAAGACGGCGGAGAGAAATTTGCTGTTGGCTTGAAGCTTCCCTACACACAGGAAGATTGGTGGAAGAAACGTCGTTCGACCGACCGTTTGTTTGAAGAGATCAATGGTGTCGTGACCCGCGTGGGTGATGAAACTGTGGGTGAGATGTGGTCTCTGTATGACGGTCAGGACGTACTGAACGAAGTTGACCCGCAGTTCTCAGCGAACATCAAGCGGCACATTGCCAAGGTGATCGACGAAGATCCATTCCATGTATCAGCCAACACTGATCCAAAAGGCGACCGTTCCAAGGCCCCACAGGATCAAGATCCGGACATGCTATTGCATGTGATCAAGGAAACGGACGAAGGTATTGTGGTTCGCGGCGCCAAGTACGAAACCGCGGCACCCTATTCCAATCAGGCATTTACCAAACCCACAATCGCGAACTGGGGTAACGAAGCCTATTCAGATTACGCTGTTGGCTTCATTTGTGAGCTGAATTCACCTGGTATCAAAATCATTTGCCGTACGGGCTTCGCCACGCGTCGGCCCGCCGAAGACTATCCACTGTCGAACAAGTTCGATGAAGTGGACGCACTGGTGATCTTCGATAATGTTCTGATCCCGTGGGAGAACGTGCTGTTTTACCGCCATACCAAAGCTGCCACGTTTATTCGTGCGACACTGCACCGGTATTCCGCCTTTGCCTTTGTTCAACGTAACCTGAAATACGCCGACATGATGATTGGTGCTGCCCTGTTCAACGTGCGACAGACCGGTCTGGAGCATCAGCAGGCTGTGCAGGAGAAACTGGCCAAGCTGGCTGTGTACCGTGAAGGCATCAATGCTCACCTCACCGCCGCTATTTCGCTGGCTGAAGAAAGCCCCGGTGGCCTGATGATGCCGAACCAGTCCCTGCTGTATACAGGCCGTGTGCACGCCTGTAGTCAGGCCCACGAAATGATACACATCGCACGCGAATTGTGTGGTGGTCAGATTTGTGTGACCCCGGACGCGGCCACGTTCGCGGGCGAGGAAACCAGCGAATGGTTGGAGAAATTCTACAGCATCAACGAAAGCTGGGTATCAACCGATCGTCGCAAGCTGCTGGCGTTTGCCCGTGATTTGATGAATTCCGATTATGCCGGTCACCGCCTGACCTTCCAGTTGTTCGCTCAGTCGCCACCTTTTGCACACCTGGGCGCTGTATATCGGAACTTCAATTGGGATGGTCCGCTTCGTTTCGTAAAAAAGGCGGCTGGTCTGTCCGACAACGTTCACGACCAAAAGCTGGACGGTCATCAGGATAGCACTGTCGGGCGCTGGTTCAAAAATCACACCGACATGGTGGGCAAGTAAGATTGCCTGATGCTGGAGGTTACGTTATGAGCAAAACATCGAAGAAAATGGAGAGTCCCGTGGAAACTGAACTTTTTCTTGAAGCCATGAGTAAAGCATCAACATCGGTGAACATTATTACCACCGATGGTCCGGCCGGACGGGCTGGTGTAACGGTTAGCGCCATGTGCTCGGTCTCCGCCGGTCGACCAACGGTGATGGTATGTGTCCATCACCTAAGTCCGGCTGCACCGTTGATACAGGAAAACGGTGTGTTCTGCGTGAATATGCTGACCGATGAGCAGTCACATATTTCCGATACTTTTGCTGGCCGCATCAAAACCGAAGATGGTAACAAGTTCAGTTGTGCCGACTGGCATCCATTGGCAACAGGTTGTCCCGGTTTGGTGGGATCCTTGGTGTCACTTGATTGCACACTGGTTGAACAAATGCGGTGGGATACGCACCACATGTTCCTTGGTGAAGTTGTCGATGTGGAAAGCACGGACGACGATGCCCTGCCATTGCTTTACGCATGTCGTTCGTATGGATCGCCCAGCTTCGACATGCATGCTGCTTAATAACCAACGTTTTATTTCAGGAGTTCAAGACTATGGCGCACAAGCGCATTCGCCCGTTTAACACCAAGGAAACGTACCCTGAGCAAAGCCTCGATAACGATCTGTCACAGGGCGTTGTTGCCAGGGGAACCATGGTGTTCTTGCGTGGTCAGGTTGCACAGGATCTGGATACACGTGAATCTCATCACACCGGAGATGCCGGAAAACAGACCGCCATGACGATGGCAAACATCAAGATGCTGTTGGAAGAAGCCGGCAGTGAGATGTCTCATATCTGCCGGATCGTGGTATATCTTACCGATATTCGTTATCGGGACGCTGTGTATCAGGAAATGGGTAAGTGGTTGAAGGGTGTTCATCCCTGTTCAACGGGCATTGTGATCCCGGCACTGGCACGGCCGGAATGGGTTGTTGAAATTGAGGTAACGGCTGTTATCCCGGACTAGGAGTCCCACCATGGTGGCAACACAATCTGCTACCGAATTGAATGACCTGCTCAGCGCGCTTGTGGCAAATGCCAACAAGCCGTTTGAGGAGGCGCGCGCCATGCCACCGGGCGTATACTCATCGCCTGAATTCTTGAGCCTTGAAGAATCTGAAGTGTTTCAGAAAGAATGGTTGTGCGTGGGCCGCGCTGAAAGCATCTCAGGTGCCGGTGATTACATCACCTTCGATATACTTGAAGAACCGCTCGTGGTCGTCCGTGGCGACGATGGCGAGGTTCGCGCACTCTCCAACATTTGCCTGCACCGCATGTCCCGTCTTTTGGAAGGGCGCGGCAATGCCAAACGCATTGTTTGTCCTTATCACGCGTGGACCTATGGTTTGGGTGGTGATCTGATCGGTGCGCCCTATATGGAAAACAGTGCTTGTTTTGATAAACACGAGTACCAGTTACCAAAGGCCCGTGCTCAGGTTTGGCAGGGCTGGATTTTCGTCACGTTAAATGCAGACGCGCCAGACTTGGACCAGCATCTGGCACAGTTGGGTGAAACCGTCACCAATCGGTATGCCATGGAAAACTACGTGGAAACATTCCGCGAAGAGCATGTGTGGGATACGAACTGGAAAATTCTGGCTGAGAATTTCATGGAAAGCTATCACCTGTTCCGGCTTCATGCCGGGACTGTGGGCCCCCATTCAAAGGTCGAAGAAATGGAATGCCCGCCCGGTGGCGAGGCTTTTAATTACCACTGGATTACCAAGGAATCGTCGCTGGCTTTAGGCAACGCGCATCCCGACAACACCAGACTGGAAGGCGATTGGCGTAAGACAACGGCGCTGATCTGTGCCTATCCGGGCCACATGATCACCCTGACGCCGGGATATTTCTGGTATCTGTGCCTGCAACCACGCGGCGTGGATAAGGTTCACATTATTTACGGTGGCGGCTTTGCCCCTGAATATGTGAATGACCCCAATGCGGATCAGATGATCAGTGAGTTGAAGGCATTGCTTGATGAGGTCAATGTGGAGGACCGCGTCGGCGTGGAAAGCGTTTACCGTGGCGCGCGGGGGGCTCTCGCCAGCAACGGCCACTTATCCTACCTGGAACGACCGAATTTTGAGTTTGGCCAGTATCTGGCTCGTAAGACTTGCCCTGAAACCACAACAATGGTGAATAGAAATGCCGCCGAGTAACCACCTGAATAGCGGTGTGCCATCGCTCGATAAAGTCCTAAGCACTCTTCGCGCCCTGGCAGAGAAGCCTCTGTCGGAAGCGACCGCCATGCCCCGGGAAGTCTATCTTTCCGATGAGTTACTGGAACTTGAAAAGAAAAATATTTTCGAAAAAGAATGGCTGTGCGCGGGCCGCACGGACGACATCCCCAACGCCGGTGATTACCTGACCTACGATATTGGCGACCAGCCGATCATCGTGATCCGTAACAAGAATGGCTCTATCAGGTCCATGTCCAACGTGTGCCTGCACCGCATGATGAAATTATTGGAGGGACGCGGCAACGCACGCCGTATTACGTGCCCATACCATGCCTGGACTTATAAACCTGATGGGCAACTCCTCGCCGCGCCTCACATGGAAAAAACGTCATGTTTTGAGTTGAAGAAAATGAAACTACCCAAGGTGCGATGCGAAATCTGGCACGGTTGGATCTATGTGACCCTGAACCCGAAGGCGGTATCTGTTGGCGATCAGTTGAAGAAACTGGACAAGGTCGTTGGCCGCTACCGGATGGAAGACTACGTGGGCATTATCTCCGAAGATGTGGAGTGGAATACCAACTGGAAGCTGTTGTGTGAAAACTTCATGGAAGGTTATCACCTGCCAGTGGCGCACCGGGCGACGGTTGGCGGATTTATTCCGCTGGACGACACCAAGTTTGACGCCCGTGGCCCGTTCGATTCGTTCACCTATCAGTACTTTGGCAAATCCGCGGATGCGCCCGTGGGCACCGCACACCCCAAGAACAAACACCTCAAAGGCAAGCACCGTTACACGTCTATTTTGCCGACGGTTTTCCCCAGCCATATGTATGCGTTGGCACCGGACCACTTTTGGTATCTGTCCATCCAACCCAACGGTACGGACAAGGTACGCATTCGCTTCGGCGCATCCGTTGCACCGGAAGTGCTCGAACATCACCTTGATCCGGAAGGCTTCCTGCGCGATACCAAATGGTTCCTGAGCACGGTACAAGAGGAAGATCGCGTCGTGGTAGAAGGCATTTTCAAGGGTGCGAAAGCGCCGCTGAGCAAATCTGGCCCCCTAAGTTGGTTGGAACACGAAAACCACGAATTCACGCAGTATCTGGCCCGCCGCCTGACATCGGCGAAAACTTGAACACTAAACAAGGGTAACCAATCCATGACGTTTTCTATTGTCGGCTTTTGTGAACGTACCGGTATGGCCGGTGTTTCCATTACCACATCCAGCATTTGCGTGGGCAGCCGTTGTCCGTGGGTATTGGCCGGTGGCGGTGCCGTGACCACGCAGAACGTGACTGATCCCACCATCGGAAACGAAGTGCTGAATTCCATGGCTGGTGGTATGAGCGCCGCTGATGCCGTGAACGCCGCCATGGATGGCCGTGTTCATGCTGATTACCGTCAGGTTGCCGCCGTCGATCTGAAAGGTGGTATCGCGCATTTCACCGGAGCCAATATTCTGGGTACCAACATGGTCGCCGAAGGGCGTCACTGTGTCGCCGCCGGTAATCTGTTGAGCACAACGGACGTACCTGCCGCCATGGTTCGTGAGTTCGAACGGGCCCCGGAGCGGCATATTGCGGAGCGCCTTGTGGCCGCATTGCAGGCTGGCATTGATGCCGGTGGCGAAGAAGGCGACACCCATTCCGGCGGTTTGCTGGTGGCACACGAACAGCCGTGGCCGCTGGTGGATTTACGAGTGGATTGGACCGATGATTGCCCCGGTCAGGTCTTGCGTGATCTATGGGACCGCTACGAGCCTGAAATGCAGCCTTATCTCACCCGCGCCCTCAATCCGTCTGACGCGCCCAGCTATGGCGTGCCCGGCGACCAATAGGGAATAATCAAGGAATCCCCTTGATTATAGGTGTCAGAGAGCATACTTCCCTACATAGATTGAGGTAAGGATTGTGGCCCTGTGAACGAAATCGTCTCACCCTGTGTGTCTATTTGTATCATGAGCGAAGCCTCTGGCTTTTGTGAGGGATGTTGGCGTACGCGCGATGAGATCGCCGGTTGGCGTCGTATGGACGATGATGAGCGCTGGGATGTGATCGACAGATTACGCGATCGCCGGGAAGAAGCGGGTGTTGGGCGAAAACGCCGACGCACTCGACGGAGCAATCCCGCCTCTTAGGCGTCACCGAATACGGAATCGTAACTATTTGGCCCCACAGTGGACCTGTTTTAATAATCTTTAGGAATTGTGATGAGCGATCTTTTGATCAAAATGCTGGCCGAACGAGATTACCTGATGGCGGATGGTGCTATCGGCACGAACCTGTTTGCCATGGGGCTCGAAGCCGGTGACTCGCCTGAAATCTGGAATGCTGATAAGCCAGAAAAAATTCGGGCATTGCACGACAGCTTTGTTGAAGCGGGTGCAGATTTGCTCACCACCAATACGTTTGGTGCCAACAGCTATCGCTTGAAATTGCACAACGCGCAGGACCGTGCGCATGAGCTGAACTACGAAGGTGTACGGATCGCTCGGGCCGCGGCCGATGCAGTGGATCGTCCGGTTGCTGTTGCGGCGTCCATGGGACCAACGGGCGAAATTTTCGAACCTGTGGGTACCGTCAGCATTGAGGAAGGCGAAGCCGCCTTCCGGGAGCAGGCCATCGCACAGGCCGAAGCCGGGGCCGATGTGCACTGGATCGAAACCATTTCCGGTCGCGAAGAATTGACAGCGGCTATTCGCGGCGCGTCGGTCACGGGCCTACCCGTGGTGTCCACCATGACATTCGATACGGTGGGCCGCACCATGATGGGTCTGACACCTGAAGACGGCGTGGCGCTTAAAGACAGTCTCAGTGATGAATTGGTTGCCGCTGGCAAAGCCAGCGTTTTGGCGTTTGGGGCCAATTGCGGCGTGGGTCCTGGCCAATTGGTGGATTCAGTTTTGAGCATCAGCCAGGGCGGCACCGATAGCCAGATCATCGTCGCCAAAGGTAACTGTGGTATCCCAGAATATCAGGATGGTGCTATCGTATATTCCGGCACACCAGAAATCATGGCCGATTATGCCCGCATGGCACGCGATGCAGGCGCACGCATTATTGGTGGTTGCTGTGGCACCACGGCTACGCATGTGAAAGCCATGGTCGATGCGCTAAATGGTTATACGCCGGGTGACAAGCCGTCCAAAGAAGCTATTGAAGCTGCCCTCGGACCCATCGCGCCACCGCCACCAACCGAAGGTCTAGGGGGGCGTGAAGGTCGTCGCCGTCGCCGCGCCAGCTAAATTCGATCAGCGGTCCCGGTGTAAGTGAATCGGCAGACTGTTGTTACCATTCACCAATATTCTCCATGGACAACCATGGCTCTGCCGGTTCCAGCGGATCACCGGCTTGCAGCAATTCTACGGAGATTCCGTCGGGTGAACGCACGAACGCCATGTTGCCACAGCGCGGCGGACGGTTAATCGTCACACCCTTGTCCATAAGGCCCTGACAAGTCTCGTAAATGTTATCCACGGCATAGGCTAGGTGACCGAAGTTCCGGCCGCCATCATAATTTTCTGAATCCCAGTTATAGGTGAGTTCCAGTTCAGGGCCTTCGCCTTTGACATTGCTGTCTTCGCTGGCGCTGAGGAAGACCAGCGTGAAACGTCCTTCTTCACTCTCGTAGCGGCCGGTTTCGTGCAGACCTAAGCTGTTGCAGTAAAAATCCATTGATTTATCTAAGTCGCGAACGCGAACCATGCTGTGAAGGTATTTCATCGGAATCGCCTCTTGCAGTAGTGAACAGGTAAGGCATGATTTATGTACAGGCCTGACTATTCGTCAAGCGCTATACCATTTGGCTCGAACGCGGCCAACCAGGCATTCAGATTGTCCGATGCCCCGTCCGTAAAGCGTATCTGTCGCAATGCCACGCGCAAGGCTGTACGCCGTAAGCGTGAGTCTAATTTGCCCATTGTTTCCGGGCCTCGCCCATCAAGCACGGCGGTTCGCACGCGATCCTTTATAGTGATGACGCCCGAGTCGGCAAAGTCAGCCATGATAGCCTGAAAAGCATCATGTGTGGGCAGATCAAACCCCTTTGCATTTCCGTCCGTCCCGCGCGCCGGATTAGGCGGAAACAGATTGAGGCCCGGAAGCCAGCCATCAGGAATCGGTATGGTTGCGGCATGGGTGCGGCCATGGGCCAGCAAGTCGGGCAATATGTGAGTATGCGCTCCATGCGGGGTTTCGCTGTCCGATGTGGGGATAGGCGTGTGAACTTCGATACGGGCCAGGGCGGATGAAAACACCCGCGTCGGGCTGCGTTCCACAAGGGCAGTGACCAGTTCCTGGCATCCATCAAATAGAGGTTTGCCCTGAAACCTGTGGAACAGGTCGATCAGGTCTGTATCCTCTGTGCGCACGCAGGCGTCCATGTGTGGCGCGCCGATGCCTAAATCAAACATCCGCATGCCCTGGCCATCGGATCGAATGGCGTGGGTGTCAGGCCCCCGTTCTGTGATGACAGCGTTTCCGGCCATCTTCGCCTGATCAGCGGGCAAACACAGTGATACGCCCTGAGACCACAGGGTGGGTACTTTGGACAAACCTTCATAGGCCACCAAAGTCATGCCGGGATGGTACGTTACCCGCATGCCGCCCTGATCAGAGGTGAGCGTCAGCGCCTTATCCTGTCGTAAACCACTCGCCGGGGCCTCAGGTGTGCTGTGATATTCAGCAATGGCCCCGAACGTGGCCACGCTCCAAACGCAAGTTGCGTTGTCTGCCTGTGCATTCAGGAATTTGATAGGCTTGTTCATGCAGGTCAGCTCGTCAGTCTTTGCCTTGGTGGGCACCGTATTGATGGAGTGTCAGTAATTCCTGTATACCCCAAAGTGGCTATCGCGTCATTTGTGCATGCGTGCGAGGGTGAGATTAAATTTGACCAAGGGTGGAGTAACGGTGTGAGCGAAGCAGCCGTGCAATCAGATCAAAGCGACCGTCGCAAGGCGCTGACCGCCATATTTGTGGCAGCATTTGCTGCGGGCCTTGCCATCGGTGCGGCAATGCCCATGGTTGCCATGACGATGGAACTGCGGGGCATGAGTGCGTCAAACATCGGTTATGTGGTGGCTGGCGCGCCGTTTGGTTTGATCCTGACGAGTCCGTTTATTGGTACGCTGGTCAATCGCTTTGGCCTGTTGGGTTCCATGTTTTTGGGGACTCTTCTGATTATTGCGACTCTTCTTGTCATGCCCAGTGTATTCGGCGTTGTGCCCTGGGTGATCTGCCGTGTGATTGCCGGGGTCGGGGTCGCTACCATATGGATTCTGAGTGAGACTTGGGTGAATTCACTTGCCACCAATGAGAACCGGGGGCGCATAATTGCAGGTTTCATGATTACCATGAGCTGCGGGTTTGGTCTGGGCCCCTTAGTGGTTACGGCCATTGGTGTTGAAACCTGGGCCCCATTTTATCTGGCCGCCGGTGTGATTTGCCTTTCGATGATCCCCCTGTGGCTGGCCCGAGATGTGGCGCCTGAATTACCACAATCTCAGGGTTGGTCTTTTGGTATGGCCATCCGGGCGGCACCCCTGTTGATGGTTGTTGCCTTGTTTGCCGGTGTAACCGATGCCACCCAACTATCGTTCTATCCGGTTTACGCCATGCGTGAAGGATTTAGCGCGGACACGGCGTTATACATGCTGACTGCGATCGTTCTGGGTACCCTTCTGGTCCAGTTCCCGCTTGGGGTGCTGGCGGATAGACTTGGCCGAAATATCCTCATTGCGGTGTTCTTGATTTTGACCATTGTGGTCGGCGGGTTGATCCCCTTTGTGTTGCACCAACCTCTGATTCTGTGGCCCATTCTCGTGCTGTGGGGTGGGGTGGCATTTGGCTTGTATACACTGTGCATCATTCTGCTGGGTGATCGATTCAATGCGTCTGAATTGGCCGGTGCGAACGCGGCGTTGGTGGCGCTGTACGAAATGGGTAGTGTCGTCGGCCCTGTTGCAGTGGGGCACGCCATGGATATCTACGGCCCCAACGGGATGCCCATGGTCTTGGTTTTGTCGGGCATTCCGGTCGTGATCTTTTATGTGATCAGGCATTTTACCAGGAAATAACGCATGACTGTTTCGGCCAAACGCCTCAGTGATGGACCCATTATCCGGGCCAACATGGATGGCCGTATGGGCACCAATATCAATGGGCCATCGTTGATTGAGTGCCCGCACTGGGTGCCAGACCCGCTTGGAGTGTATTACCTGTATTTTGCGGACCACCGTGGAACTTATTTGCGGTTGGCCTATGCAGAAGATGTAAAAGGACCATGGCATACTTATGAGCCAGGTGTGCTGGACGTGGCCCAATCCAGCTTTGTTACTGAGACGCAACTGGATGGTGAATTCGATTACCCCCACGTGGCATCACCTGATGTGCATGTGATGAGCAAAACTGGTGAAGTACGGATGTACTATCACGGTCTGTGTGAAAACGGTGACCAAATGACCGCCGTTGCTGTATCCACAAACGGCATCAATTTCTCTGCCCGTTCAGAAATTGTGGCACCACCCTATTTACGGGCTTTCCAGTATGAGGGTGGCTGGTACGGCATCGCCATGCCGGGTGTGCTGATGCGCTCACCCGACGGATTACAGCCGTTCGAGGCCTGTGGCGAGTTGTTGCCTAAATCCACACGTCATTGCGCTGTACTGGTTCAGGGTTCCGCATTGCATGTGGTGTGGAGCCAGGTGGGTGAGGCCCCGGAACGGCTATATTACGACCGGGTTGATTTGTCCCAAGATGTATCATCATGGCGAATGTCGGGCGTCCAGGAAATTTTGCGCCCCATTGAGCCTTGGGAAGGATCACAAGCCGCCCTTGTGCCATCAGCATACGGTGCGGTGGATGATGTGGTGAACCAGCTACGTGATCCGTACCTGTACGAGGGCGGCGGCCAAATATATCTTCTGTATTGCGGCGGTGGTGAAGCCGGGATCGGGCTGACCAGTCTGGATGTTTAGGCTTTGAATCGTCGTGGTAATCGAATACACCAAGGCATGTTTTTTTTGTAAGAGACGTGGCAAATGACACAGATGCTGATCCTTAACGGCCTGACCAAACACTTCGGCTCTATCGTGGCCGTGGATGATGTGTCTATGTCCCTGAAGAAGGGCGAGGTCCTGGGCTTCTTAGGACCAAATGGGGCCGGGAAGTCCACGACCATGAAAATGATCGCGGGGTTTCTGGAGCCCACCGCCGGTACCGCCCACGTGTGCGGCATCGATGTGACTGAGGAACCCATGAAAGCGAAGGCCATGCTCGGGTATTTGCCCGAGGGCGCGCCTGCCTATGACGATATGAGCGTGGCGCGGTTCCTTGATTTTATCGCCGGGATTCGGGGATTGCGCGGGAAAACCAAGAGTGCAATGGTGGCGAATGCCGTTGAGCAAGCCCATCTGGGTGATGTGCTGGGTCAACGCATTGAAACGCTGTCTAAAGGCTTCAAACGCCGTGTCGGTCTTGCCCAAGCCATTGTCCATGATCCGAAAGTCTTGATACTGGATGAGCCCACAGACGGTCTGGACCCCACACAGAAGCACCACGTGCGATCGCTGATTCAGGCCATGTCTTCTGAAAAAGCCATTCTGATTTCCACCCATATTCTGGAAGAGATCGACGCGGTGTGTACGCGCACGGCCCTTATCGCGGGCGGCAAGTTGTTGCTGGATACAACACCGGACGAGTTGGCCGCCCGTGCGGCTAATCATAATACGGTTGTGCTGAGTGTTGATTCTGCCAAATCCGGCAGCCTCACCGTAGCACTGTCTGCTGTGCCGGAAATTGGCAATGTGGAACAAACGTCTCTTGATGATGGTACTGTTAAACTCCGCATCATGCCAAAAGGCCGGGAATCGGTGTTCTCTACCGTCACCGATATCGTCCACAAAAAGAAAGTAACCGTGCGAGAAGTCTATGTGGAGCGGGGCGCTCTGGATCAGGCCTTCCGTGAGATCACCGAGAAGGATGACGCAGGTGCGTAATATTGCCCTGATCGCGCGTCGTGAACTGGGGAGCTATTTCCTTTCCCCACTGGCCTATGTTTTCATTGCTATATTCGCCGCAGCCACTGGTGCATTCGCTTTTTACCTGGGGAATTTCTTTGTGATGGGGCAGGCAAACTTGCAGCCCTTCTTTACCTATCATCCATGGTTGTATCTTCTGCTGGCACCCGCCATCGCCATGCGATTATGGGCCGAGGAACGTAAATCCGGAACCATTGAGTTGTTGATGACCTTGCCAATTTCCACAACACAAGCGGTGGTCGGCAAGTTTCTGGCTGCCTGGTTGTTCTGTGGTGTGGCGCTTGTGGCAACCATGCCGTTATGGGTCACGGTCAATGTGCTTGGTGTGCCAGACAACGGCGTTGTTTTTGCCAGTTATCTGGCGAGTTTTCTGATGGCGGGGGCGTTTCTTGCGATCGGCAGTGCCATTTCCGCCGTGACCAGCAATCAGGTCGTCGCTTTTGTGGTATCGGCGGCAGTGTGTTTCGTGATCACAGTGTCGAGCCTTGATATGGTGCTTGATGCATTTCGTGGATGGGCACCTGATCTGATCATCGATTCCATTTCATCCATAAGCTTCCTGAACCACTTTATGGGCATCACGCGTGGTGTCATCGCCCTTGGTGATGTGGTGTTTTTTGCCTCAATGATCGGATTGTGGTTATTCATCAACGTGGTCGTTGTTGATGTGAAGAAGGGATCGTGACGGCCATGAGTCCGCATACCCGCCACATACAGTTTGCCACTGGTAGTATTGCACTCGTCGTGTTGATGTTTTTCAGCATTAACATTCTGATTAGTGATCTCGGAAAGTCGTGGAAATGGGATCTGACCGAAGACAAGATTTTCACCCTTAGCGACAGTACCCGATCCGTGTTGGGTGATCTGGATGAACCCATCATTGTACGCCTGTTTTTCAGTCGCACGTTGGGTGAACGCGCCCCGGTGTTGGCCATTTATCACGCCCGGGTGAAGGCAGTTCTCGAACAATACGCTGCACTTTCGGGCGACAAATTAGTTCTCGAATATTTCGATCCTGAGCCATTCTCTGAAACCGAAGACCGCGCTCTGGCATTTGGCCTGCAAGGCTTGCCCCTCAGTGAGGCCGGTGACAACGCCTATTTCGGACTGGCGGCCAGCAATTCCACAGATGACAGTGAGGTCATCGCGTTCCTGAGCCAGGACCGGGAAGAATTTCTTGAATATGATCTGACACGTTTGGTTCACAATTTGGCAGACCCGGATAAGCCCGTGCTTGGTATTCTGTCCACAGTACCTTTGCTGGGCACCCAACAAAATGACCGTCCGCTGGCTTTTATGGATCAGGTGTTGGAATTTTTTGATGTTCGCTTTTTATTGCCGGATGACGCCGAAATTCCGGTTGATGTGGACGTAATGATGATCGTTCATCCGCACGATATTCCTGACGCGATGCTGTATTCAATTGATCAGTTCGTTTTGAGGGGTGGGCGCGCATTGGTATTTGTTGATCCCTATGCGGAACTGGATACGTTGCTGGCAGTTCAGCCCGGTACAGAACCGGGCGCATCTGATTTCAACCGCATGCTCAATGCCTGGGGCGTGCATTTGGTTGAGGGTGTGATTGCCGCCGATATCGACAACGCCCGGGCCGTCTCATTTGCTCAGAATGGTCAAATGATGAGCGTTGATTATGTAGCTTGGTTGGCCATGGTTTCCCGAAATTTTGATCCTGACGATACTATCATGAGCGAATTGGATGGAATCAACCTGGCCACCAGTGGTGTTCTTGATCTGGTCGAAGGGACGAGGGCCAGCTTGCAGCCTCTGATCTTCACCGGTCCACGCAGCATGCGTCTGGATGTGGCCGAATTTGGTGTTGAACTGGAGGTGGTTAAGCTGTTCCGTGATTTCAAACCATCGGGTACGTTGAATGTTCTGGCGGCACGAATCAGCGGCGACGTAACAACAGCCTTTCCAGACTATCAGGAGCCTGAGCACCTGAGTACGTCGGCAAAACCCACAAACCTGATTGTGATAGCCGATGTCGATCTGCTGCATGACCGGTTCTGGGTGGAACGGCGCGACATGATGGGGCAGGAAATTCAAGTCCCATTGGCCAACAACGGTGATTTTGTGCTGAACGCGCTGGAAAATTTGTCCGGCAGTCCAGCATTGATTGCGTTACGGGGCCGCGGCACGGCTTACCGCCCCTTCGTCATGGTGGAAGAAATTCGCTTGGAGGCCGAGCGTCAATTCCGAGCCAAGGAACAGGAGTTACAGACCAGCCTGAAAGCCGCCGAAGCCCGGTTCAGTGACCTGATCAAGCGTGCCAATGCCGATGTAAATCTGATTCTTTCCGACGAGGACCAACGCGCCCTCGACGATGTTCGCACCCAAATTCTGGAAATTCGTCGTGGCTTGCGAACGGTGCAGCATGATCTCCGGGCCGATATCGATCGGTTGGAAGGATGGCTGAAATTCCTGAACATTGGCGCGGTGCCAGTTGCGCTGGGACTTGGTATTATTTTGTTCACGATGGTTCGCCGCCGCGAGAAAAAGGCGGGCCGTGCATGAGCCAGCGATCCTTCAATGTGCTGTTGATTCTGTCATTGGGCATAACGTTCATGGCAGTGGCGGTACGCCTGTCGTCACCGGATTACACCGGTCAGACACTTGGCACCGAAATCGCTATGGGCGATCTGGCGAACCAGATTAATGATGTGGGGTTGGTATCAATCACGACAGCCGACGATACATTGACGATCACACGCGGCGACGGTGGCGCATGGCTGGTTGAAGAACGGGGCGGCTACCCAGCCGATACACAGAAAGTGCAAGAGGCTGTTCTGGCGTTGTCCCGGCTGACCCTGCATGAGAAAAAAACCACCAACACGGCCCGTTATCACCGTCTTGATCTGGACCGTGTCGGGAAAGCTACCCAGGTGTTTATCACCACAGACGATGGCACCATGTTGGTCGATGCAGTTATCGGCAAACGCGTAACGGCGCAAAGCGGATTGCCCAAAGGTGGGGTCTATCTTCGACAGGGGGATGACCCACAAACATGGCTGGCTGCCGGACCATTAAACTTAGGTAGTGACATCAAGGATTGGATCGAAACGGTTATTGTTAATGTTCCTGCTCAGAGAATCGACCGCATAAGTTATTTCCACAGTGACGGAGATACGTTAATGCTTGAGCGCTCAGGCGGGCTTATGACCCTACTGGATATACCGGAAGATCATCAGATCGACAGTGACTATCGCGTGAGCAGCATTTCAAAATTTCTTGAAGAATTGCGGATCGATGATGTCCACGCTTTGTCATCTGATCCGGGTGTGGCCATTGTGACCGTGGCCTATGAAACCATGGACGGCTTGCGCGTAGATCTGGATATGTTTGGGAATGATGAGGGCGGATACTGGTTACAACTCGACGCATCGGGCAGAACGGCGGAAACCATCACCGAAGCCGATGGCATCAAGGCACGTACCAGCGGTTGGGCGTTCAAAATTACCGATTGGAAATCAGCCACGTTGACGCATCGTTTGGCCGATTTGATCAAGCCGATAGCAGCCGACTAATTTCTATAATCTAGTCGTAGACAGCCACCGGGTCACCAATCAGCCTCGGTTCAGGTTCCATCGATATCAATAACAAAGTTCCCCACGTGGGATTTTCTGATGAATTGTTCTTGTGCCTCGCGGATGTCATCCAGCGGAAATACTTTGGCGAGAAGGGGGCGAATTTCGCCGCGCTCAATGTAACTCACGAGATTGCGGTAAACGGGTGCCTGAAACACGGTGGCCCCGATCAGCTCCAGATCGTGCAGGTACAGCGTGCGCAAATCCAGATCAACAATCGGTGCCGCAATGGCGCCGGCGGTCACATAACGGCCACCCCGGCGCAGGCTGGCAATCATGGCGGTATAGGTATCACCACCAACCACATCGGCGGTTACGTCGACACGTCCACCGGGGGCTGCATCTTTAATGGCGCTTGCCAGGTCCGACACACCGCGATCAATGACCGCATCGGGGCCCACGTCTCGAACCTGATCCAGTTTCGATCCACCGGCAATGGCGATCACATAAGCACCGCGTCGCTTGGCAAGCTGAACCAGGGCGGAACCCACCCCACCGGATGCGCCGGATATAACAATAATTTCACCATCAGAAAGCCGCGCGCGTGCCAGCATGTTTTCAGCGGTGGAATACGAACATGAGAACGTGGCCAACTCCTGATTGCTCAGGCCGCACTCGACCTTGACGGCGTGATGAGCAGGGGCGGTAGTGTATTCCGCGTAACCACCATTGCGTTCCGATCCGTAATAACCAGCCTTGGATAAATCCGTGGGGTCTTCTGCATCGCGCAACCAGGGATCAACCATCACCCGCTCACCGATCCGGCCTGTATCAACGCCATCACCTACGGCCACGATGGTCCCTGCCGGGTCAGCACCCTGAATGCGGGGAAATGTCATGGGGGCTCCACCCCATGTGGAATCGGCATCCACATCAGAGTCGAACCCGCTGGTGGCGCCTTCGGTTGTGGTGCCGTCGCCTACGGTTTTGGAATACCAACCCGTGCGCGTGTTGATATCGGTGTTGTTCATGCCGCAGGCATGGACCTTGATCAGTACGTCGCCGGGTACCACTGTTGGTACGGCTACATCATTGTGGATTTCAAGCATCTCAAGGCCGCCGTTACCGACCAGCAGGCAGGCTTTCATGGTTGTTGGTAGGTGGTTCATTTCGTTATTCCCGGTCACGTGTGGTTTTTGTCATGCGGCGCACCCGGCTTTCCGACCGTCCAGCACGGCTTCCTCCGCGGTACGTGCGTCCAACTCAGGGTCTTTCATACTACCCCCCACAGGCCCCGATAGCACTCGGGAAGAACTTCATTTTTATATGATCGGCGATGCGACAACGTTTGATGAACATGCATGGCCCTAAAATACAGGATGGCAAACTATATGCCTCTGACGAGTGGGACTTGGCGTAGAACCTGACCTGAACTCGCTTGGCGACCCTGTTGCCGCCTATGGCAGTTAACCGCCACATATGGTGACTTTTGTCGGGCATTAGGCTGTAGATTCTTCAGCCTAACCAAAGTTGCTTACAAGGGCAGCATTGTATACTAGATCTTTAATGGCAGGCGATGCCATCACCCATGTATCCACTGCAAAAGGTTATATCGGGCATTGACATTTTGATCAGTGAATGAGCTTCGATTGGGTCCATCAGACCTTCGCTGACCGCACGGTAAGTGGCGGCCACCTGAACCATATCCACGTTATCGTGGGGTGATAGCCGGAACCGCTGAACACCAATTTCTTGCAAATCATCCAATGAGGACGTCAGGTCAACAAATCCATGTGACATGGTCTGTACACCGTTAACGGCAAGGAACGGTTGGTGTTCAAGTGTGTCCACATTCATACCGTCGGGGTCCTTATCGCAGACAAACTGGCAGCTATCCTTGTGTAGACCGTGAGCGCGTGCGTGGTAACAGCGTGCGGATATAGCCAGTGGCATGCGACCGAATGCGAATACCTCTAACTCAGTGGGGCTGTTGGGTGCCAGTGCCGAGATTGACGACAGGCCCAGCTCAATGGGCAGGCATATAGATTGCGCCCCGTTCCGGGCAAGATAGTCGAGGGTACCCTCGTTATATACATTAACAAAAGGGCCAACGGTATGGGGACGGCCCTTCAATAGGGACGTTGCTGATATGTCATTGGCTTCGACCAGAATATCTGGCTCATCCAGAGCGGTGATACTGCGTACGCTTTCCATTTCACGCTTGTTCATGATCAGTGCCAGAGTGGGCATAATAATTTTCTTGTTCGCCGATTGAAGACGTTCAATCACTTCAGGGATATAGTCGGCGAAAAAGGGTAATCGTTTTGAACACACCACTTCGCCCACGCAAACCGTATCCAGATCCGCCTCATCGGCTATACGGAAATAGAAGTCTCGCCATTTTTCAGGCGGCCAGTTAAATAGAACCGGTCCCAGAACAAGGTGGCTCATGCTTTCTCCTCTAGCGCCAGGTTTTGTCATAGGCACCGGCGGTCCTTCGCTGCCCTTCGGTTACCGAAATCAGATCATCTACTTCGACGTTACTGTCATGGGTGGAATCAATGGACCGTCGAAACGAGGTGACAACCTTTGCGACATAAGCCTTGCCTCTCTGCCTGCCCTCAATCTTTAATCCACTAACCCCAGCAGCAGCCAAATCTTGAAGCATGGTTGCAGCATTCAGGCTGACCGGGTCTTCAAACAGATAAGATGTTTTGCCATTGGCGATGAAACGTCCCTTACACAGTGTGGGATACCCGGCAGCTTCTCCCGGCGCAAAAGTGTTAATGGTGAAATCAGCCAGTCTGGATACCAATCGATCACCTTCGTCTTCATACCGAACGGCACAGGCCGGTGAACAAACTCCGTTGGTGTTGGGTGATTGCCCGGTCACATAAGATGATAACGCGCAACGCCCTTCGGCCATGACACACAGGCCGCCAAAGACGAAGACCTCGCTTTCGACCTGAATTTCCCGATTGAGGGCACTGATTTCGGGCAGTGTCAGGACGCGAGGCAAGACAACTCGTTTCACATCAAATTCTTCCTGGTAGAATCGAATGGCCTCGGGATTTGACGCTGAAGCCTGTACCGACAAATGACGACGCAAATCAGGATGTTTGCTTGCTGTGTAGGCCAACAACCCCACATCGGCCAGAATGATGGCATCCACGCCGAATGCCGCACCATCATCAACGGCCGAGTGCCATGGGGCAGCGTTGCCGGCTTCGGGGAACGTGTTGATAGCCAGGAAAATCTTGCAATTGCGATCATGCGCATAGTCGATGGCGTGTTCCAACTCTGCGCGACTGAAGTTCAGGCCTGGAAAATTTCGTGCATTCGTGGCATCGCGAAAGCCTAAGTAAACGGCATCGGCACCACTATCAACGGCGGCTTTCATGGACGAGGGTGTTCCTGCCGGACACACCAGTTCCAGCGTATTCATTGGAGTGGGCCGTTTTGTCGGGCTGAGCTAATGGCCGCATGCAGCAGGGCAAGATCGCCTTCCAGACGGTTGTAGAACCTGCTCGCGAACCTATGTGCAAAATTGGCTGGTCGTGCAAACGGACCAAGTGACGAAATAATGTCATTGGCGATATCTATATCGGCATCGTCAATGGCATTTCGCAAAGCCACCACAGCCTCAGTGTCACCTTCGATCAACAGGTCGCGGGAGAAGAACATGGCATCTCCATCAACGCGTCCTTCCAGTAGTTTGATCAAAATCAACAGGGGGCCGCGAATTGTCGCCGTTTCCTGACCATGCGTTTCACTGCAAACTTGCAAGCGCGGTTGTTCGACGTTTGCATCCAATACAAACACAAATGGTAAATCCACGGGATCAATCAGGAACACCGGGTTTTCCAAACAATCTAATCGCTCAAATAAACCGTTGTGATGACGCAATATTCGCTGAAACGCCGCATCAAGGATGGATTGTATCACTGTGATCGGTAATGGCCGGACAAGGATCCCTGCGACGAGAACAGGTGAGAATGGTGGTGGATTGTTTAGGGCCGGGAACACAGTTTCACCTCATAACCAGAATGATTGGCACCAATAACCGCTAATCTACTACAGCGATGAGGCATGATCCTTGTGCCTGGTTAAGTGACGATTAGAGTGATTCTATTTTTCGCGACAAAATCCTTAAGCTATTCGCACAGCCATACTAACGTATCATTTCATTGGTGCTTGGCGCGGCTTTTGGTTAGGCCGTGACAAGAGATGAATGCCAGTTTTTAACATGAGAATTATTTGTTCTGTGCCGGTTACAGAGAGAATACCCCATCTAGGGTATATTCCGCGTTGCCTCCGGCGACTATAGAATCCTATACTCAAACAAATCCTCAATAAGTGGATGTTTGATACAGGGAGTGACGATGAGTAATCCAGCTGTAGCTGTGGAGGCCCAAGGGGTCACCAAAATATTTGGCAGTGGCGAAGAACAGGTGAGGGCACTGGACAACGTCTCGGTGACGATCCGCGAGAACGAGTTCTTCACCCTGCTTGGCCCTTCTGGTTGTGGCAAGACGACGCTGCTCAGGCTGATCGCTGGCTTCGAGCACCCCACGGATGGCCATATTCTGCTGCACGGTGAACATATTGCCCATCTACCGCCGTTCCAGCGACCTGTGAACACGGTGTTTCAGAACTACGCCCTGTTTCCGCATATGACCGTTGCCGATAATATTGGTTTCGGGCTTGAAATGCAGGGCATGCCCAAGCAGGACGTCGCTCGCGTTGTAGACGAAATGCTGACCCTGGTCCGCATGGAAAACCTCGGCAGGCGGCGTACATCGCAGCTATCGGGTGGCCAACAGCAGCGTGTCGCTCTGGCTCGAGCCCTCGCACCCAAGCCGAAAGTCCTGCTTCTTGACGAGCCGCTTTCGGCACTTGACCTCAAACTTCGTAAAGAGATGCAGATCGAGCTTAAGCGGTTGCAGAATGAAACCGGCATTACCTTTGTTTTTGTCACTCACGATCAGGAAGAGGCGTTGACCATGTCGGACCGCGTGGCGGTCATGAACGCTGGTAATATCCTACAAATTGGTGCCCCCCGCACGATTTATGATCATCCATCCGAACGCTTTGTCGCACACTTCATCGGCGAGACGAATTTTGTCGAGGCCGAGTTGATTGAGATCGATGGCCGGAACGGCCGGGTGCAGTTACCGTCCGGTGCCGAGGTGCCGGCTTCTCTGCCAGACGTGGATTTATCGCCCGGCAAGGTTACCGTGGTTATCCGGCCCGAGCACGTAGATCTGGTACCGGATGCAGGTGTGCTTCAGGGAACGATCGATAATGTCGTTTATTTCGGTACGGACACGCACTATCACCTGCATCTGGACGATGGCACGCCATTCGTTGCCAGGCTACAAAACCAGCGTGATAGCGCCGCCGCCTTTACAGAAGGCGACAAGGCCGGAATTACCGTGAAAGATAACGCTATTCAGGTTCTGGTGGACTGACAAATATGGCTATCGGTGAAACAACAGCGACCGGATCAGTCCCCACCACGCAAATGAGCGGTCGCGAGGCGACGGCGGCGGCTGAACGTCGTTCGGTTCGCAAACGCTGGCTTCTCGTTTCTCCCGCTCTTGCGATTATTGGCCTTGTCGGAATCATGCCGCTTGCCATTATTGCCGTATATTCATTTCTGTCCCCAGGGCCCTATGCGGGAATTTCATGGGATCCAACGCTGGAGGCATGGCTCAATGTCTTCATGGAACGTGATATCTTCGATGAAACGCTGGGCATCAACTATGCCCACGCCTCCATCGTTACCCGATCGTTTGTTCTTGCTTTTGTGACAATGATTCTGGCTCTGATTGTGGGGTTCCCCACCGCGTATTTCATTGCTACACGACCGGACAAGCAGCGGTATTTATGGCTTTTCATTATTTCGCTACCCTTCTGGAGCAACCTGCTGGTACGCACCTTTGCCATGATGCTGGTCCTGAGGGATAATGGATATATCAATAGCTCGCTTATATATCTCAACGTAATCGAGAAACCGTTGGAGATAATTTTCACCAATACCGCCGTCGGTATCGGCCTGACTTACGCTTATCTGCCACTGATGGTGATGCCTCTCTACGCCAGCATGGAAAAGCTGGATTTTCGACTTATAGAGGCTGGTTATGATCTTTATGGAAACCGCTGGAAGGTGCTCTGGCGGATCGTCATTCCGTTGGTGAGGCCGGGTATTATTGCGGGCTGTATCCTGGTGTTCATTCCTGCCATCGGCGCTTATGTGACGCCGAAGCTTCTCGGTGGGGGTAAAAATTTGATGGTTGGTAACCTGATTGCCAACCAGTTCGGCACATCACGCGACTGGCCGCTTGGCTCAGCGATTTCGCTGTTCCTGATGCTCATGGTTATGGTGGCACTGATTATTTATGTACGCAATGTCATCTCGGAGGCAGACAAAAATGCCTGATACAGTAGCACTGCCTCCCCGTAGTCGACCCTTTGACGTCAGGTATATGCCGGGTTTTACATCGATGGCGTGGCTATGCCTGATCGGACTTTATGCACCGCTTCTCATCATGGCTTTCTTTTCTTTCAACGAGAGCCGGTCTGTCACCACGTTCACTGATTTCAGTTTCCGCTGGTATCAAATAGCGGCTGACAATGCTGGTGTTAAGGACGCCACAATCCTGTCGCTTAAGCTGGCAGCACTTTCGACAGTTTTTGCTACCATTGCCGCAACCATGGCGGGGCTGGCGACAACCCGAACCCGGTCATTCAAGGGGCAGGCGTTCGTTTTTGCCGTCATAAACCAGCCATTGATGATCCCTGAGATCGTGACAGCGGTAGGGACTCTTACATTCTTTGGCATCATCAAGCAGGTAACGGGTATCCAGAGCTTTGGCTTTCTGGTGCTGGCGCATACGGTATTCTGTATTCCGTTTGCCTATATGCCGATCCGAGCCCGGCTCGAGGATATGGACCTGACGTTCGAGCATGTGGCGGCTGATCTCTATGCGTCGCCCTGGAAGGCATTCCGTTATGTGACCTTCCCGATGATGCTGCCGGGTATCATTGCCGGTGCCATGCTGGCGTTTGTAATTTCACTTGATGACGTCATTATCAGTCTGCTTGTGGCTGGTGCTGGAGAAACCACCCTGCCAGTCTGGATGATTGGCCAGCTTCGCCGTGGTTTAACACCTGAAGTTAATGCTATTTCGACGGTGTTGCTCGGCGTTACAATCATTTTCGTTTCATTTTTCTTCTTTCTAACATTCCGGAAACGCAAATAAACTAACTAAACCAAACTACCGCAACTGAACTAACTAAACTACCGATACTGAATTGAACACAGAGGAGGATAGACTATGAGGTTAACTTCACTAATAGCAGCAGGCGTTGGTCTGGTGTTTGCCGCAGGGCAGGCAACAGCCGGTGAACTGCATTTCTATAACTGGGGTAATTACACCGACCCCAAGGTTCTTGAGAAATTCACTGCCGAAACGGGTATTGATATTACTCTTGATGGCTATGATTCCAACGACATGATGCTGGCTAAAGTCAAGGCTGGTGGCAGCGGTTACGATCTTGCTGTTCCATCCGGCTTTATGGTCAAGATCATGACAGACGAGGGCCTGATTCAGAAGGCTGGCGTCAACCAGATGGCGAACTTTAAAAACGTCGAGGATCAGTGGGTAGATGTGTATTTCGATCCGGGCCGCGAGTATTCTGTGCCGTGGCAGTGGGGCTCAACGGGTATTAGTCTCAACACCAAATACTATGATGGACCGAAGTCTGATTCATGGGCTCTGGTTTTTGATCCACCAGAAGAGTTGAAGAACCGCATCAACATGGTCAGTGAAATGAGCGACGTTATCGCTGCTGGCCTGTTCTACCTTGGCCTGCCTCAGTGCAATGGCAACAAGGCTGATCTGAAAAAACTCAACGACATGCTGCAGAGCGCCAAAGAAGACTGGCGTACCATCGACTATGGTATTGTCGAGAAAATGACATCAGAAGATGTTTACGCCTCGCATAACTGGAACGGCGCTTCCATGCGTGCCCGTCGTGTCATTCCTGAAATCAAGTACATCTATCCTAAAGAAGGGCTGAACGCCTGGATGGATAACGTGGTACTGCTTTCCGATGCGAAGAACGTCGATGAAGCCAAGGTATTCATGAACTTCCTGATGGCCCCGGAAAATGCTGGCATGATTTCCAGCTTCGCCGGTTACGCCAACGCCATCAAGGGCTCAGCCGAGTTTATGAACCCGGATATGGCCGAAGCGCCGGAAATCGTTGGTTACGAAGGCGCTGGTAAGCCTGAATTCATCCCGCCATGCACGCAGGAAGTTCAGGCTATGTACACCAAGATCTGGAACAACCTGCTTAAGTAAGCAATTGTCCAGAATTTCAGGGCCGGTTGGTGCAAACCACCGGCCCTATTTTTTTTATAAATTTTCTCTGGGAATGCGCCATGAGCGATACGAATAGCAATCGACCAATCAAGCCATTAAGCGCGGCTGAACACGGCATCATGGTTGGATCCCCACCGCCACCGGAGAAGCGCATCACCCACGAAAATTGGGATTTTCCGCCCTATAACAGGTGGTCCTTCCAACACGTTCGTGAAGTTCTGCCGACCGTACCAATCTCACGCGACAGCGGCTCGGCGACGGCCCTTCCAGAAGCCATGCAGGACTTGGATAACCTACCTGTGTCTCTGAAGAATGCCGGGCGCGACACCACAGTGTTCAGCGCCCTTGAATCCACCTACACCGATGGTTTTATCGTGATCCACAAAGGCCGTGTGGTGTATGAGCGCTACCTGAATGATATGACGCCGGCGACACTGCACCTGTCTCAATCTATGGCAAAATCCGTGACGGGTACCGTATGCGGCATACTGATCCACAGCGGCGTTATCGATCGCGATCAGCCCATCGGTGAGATCATCCCTGAATTGTCCGAAAGCGGTTATGCTGACGCGACCTTGAGAAGTCTTTTGGATATGCGCAGCGGCGTACGGTTTGGTGAAGATTACACCGACCCCAATGATGATATCGGCAAGGTGGACGTGGCCGCCGGGTGGAAGCCGCATCGCCAAGGGCTACCAACGGCTATGCAGGACCTGCCGCAAACATTGGTTAAGGAACGCGAGCATGGCGGGAATTTTCAGTACCGGTCCATCGAAACGGACGTTATGGCCTGGGTCATGGAACGCAAAACCGGCAAACGCCTGGCTCAATTGATCGCTGAAGAGTTATGGCAGCCCATGGGCGCGGAACAGGATGCTTGCTTTACCGTGGACCGGGGCGGATATGCGCTTGCCGAGGGCGGATTAAATGCATGCCTGCGCGATTATGCCCGCGTGGGCCTGCTTTATCTGAATGATGGAATGGTGGGCGACACTCAGCTGGTCCCGGCGGAGTGGGTGCGTGAGACACGCCAGGACGGCGATAAGCAAGCATTTCTGGACTATGTTTATGCGAGCCACTACCCCAATGGTGCCTACAAGAACCAGTTCTGGATCCGCGATGTGGAGAAACAGCAAATCATGGCTCGTGGTGTGTTCGGTCAGATGATCTATGTGGATCCGGCCAATGATCTGGTCATGGCTAAACTCTCTACCTGGCCTGATTTTGTTGACCTGGGATATTCCCTCGATACGATGGATGTCATAGACGCCGTCGCGGCAGCGTTGGCCGACTAAATTCGGTAGCGATGGTATCAGGGGATTGCCAATTGAGCCCGAAAAGAAGGAGCTGAACGATGCATGAAGCGCAATGTAGCTGTGGAGGGCTCAGGGTTAAGGCGGTGGCCGATCCGAAAGTGGTTATCATGTGCCACTGTACAGAATGTCAGAGGCGCACCGGCGCACCATTCGGCGTTTCAGCGTACTTTGACCAAGGTGATGTTGAGATCAGCGGGAACTCAACCATTTACCAGCGCAGTAGTGACGCTGAGCGTTCAATTACAGGCCATTTTTGTCCGACCTGTGGAACGACCGTGCATTGGCGGGCGGAATTTGTACCAGACTTCATAGGCGTCGCCGTAGGATGTTTCTCAGAGCCTGACTTTCCAGCCCCGGAACGTGCGGTGCATGTAAGGCGTAAGCACGCGTGGGTAACAATTCCGGGTGGAATTCCTGCCATCGAAACCCAAGGCTCATAACGCAACAATCTAGTTCAGCAAAAAGCCCGGCAGTGATCTGCCGGGCTTCTTTGTTGTGTACTGAATATCAGTTCAGTGATCGAGGGCTTATAATCTCGATCTGATTTTATCCAGGAAGGTGTCGACCTCGGTTCTGAGCATTTCGGACTGCTTGGAAAGATCTTCCGCTGCACCCTGAATTTCTCCGGCGGCGATGCCTGTTTCCCCGGCGGCTTTCGTGACGCCGGATATATTGCTGGAGACCTCACCCGTGCCACCGGCTGCCTGCTCAACATTGCGGGCGATTTCCTGTGTCGCGGATGCCTGTTCCTCAACGGCGCTGGCTATACTGGTCGCCACGTCGTTGACCTCACCGATAGTTTTGCCAATGCCCTCAATCGAGCTTGCGGCATTTTCGGTAGCACCCTGGATGTCACCAATTTGCCCACCAATCTGCTCTGTTGCTTTGGCTGTTTGATTGGCGAGATTTTTCACTTCTGCTGCTACAACGGCAAAGCCTTTGCCAGCCTCACCAGCTCGTGCCGCTTCAATGGTTGCATTGAGCGCCAACAAATTGGTTTGTTCAGCAATATCCGTGATTAATCCAACCACTTCACCGATCTGCTTGGCAGAATGTACCAAACCTTCAATCGTATCGTGACTGGATTTCGCTTCAGAGACCGCGTCACCAGCCATGGTCGATGACTTGGCGACCTGACGGGTGATCTCATCGATGGACGAGCTGAGCTCTTCGGCGGCTGATGCCACTGTTTGAACATTGCTAGATGCCTCTTCAGCCGCAGCTGCTACAGCCAGCGATTGCTCGTTTGTTGAGTTTGCCGTATCTGCCATCGTCTTGGCTGATGCCAACAACTCGGTCGATGCACCGGCGACGGTTTCAACGATACCACTGATGCGGGTTTCGAAATCACCCGTGACTTCGGTCAGGAACTCGAGCTTTTCTTGAGCTTCCTTGCGTTCCGCCGCCTCGCGAGCTTCAGCCTCGGCTTTTGCTTTATCGGCCTCTTCCCGCATGCGAGTATTTTCGATACGATTATCCTTAAACACCTGCACAGCAGCCGCCATATCGCCAATTTCATCAGCTTGATCTTGCGATGGAATTTCGATTTCCATGTCGCCCGCAGCCAACTCACCCATAACCCCGGTGATGCCGACAATAGGGTTGGCAATGCCGCGCGCAATCCAGAAACCGATGGCTGCAATAGCTGCTATGCCAATAAGGGCAATCACAAGCATGATCGTTTTCATGGAATTCACCGCGGCAAAAGCCTCGGATTCATCTATTTCCGCGATCAGACCCCAAGTCGTTCCACCCACCTGTATAGGGGTGTAGGCTGACAGAACCGGGTTACCATTATAGTCGATGATGATTTTTTCATCCGTTTTACCGGCAATTACATCACGACCGGCTTCTGTATCGACGCTACCCTTATCCGGGTTGGCAAAGGATGCATTGACCGTGTGATTGGCTGGGTCAAGGAACGAATCAGATCGCATCAAAAGATCCGAGCCAATCAGATAAGTCTCGCCGGTTTCGCCGAGACCTGTCCGTTCACTCATGACAGCGTTGATGTCACCCAGTGACAGTTGCAGGGCAACAACCATCTCCAATTCCTGATCGTCGGGATGGACAACGCCCTGAGCCATGAAGGCCGCCGGGTCACCATTGGACGGGGCATAGGGCGCAAAATCTTCAATCTGGAATTTTCCGGATTTCAACACGTCACGAGTCAAACTACCGAGCCCTGAGTCTTTATACTTACCCGAGACCATATTCGTTTGGTAGTCAGCTTCCTTGGCGGCGGAATAGAACACGTAACCGTCCGGCATAATCAAGAAAAGATCATAATATCCATACAGTTCGATGTATCGTTGGTAGTAGTCCTCGCCATTGGCATTCACGGGGACGAAGGCTTCTGCCACGTCAATTTCAGCCAACAGACCCCAGGATTCGCCAAAGGCGTCAATAGGTGTCCAGGCCGACAGAACAGGGTTATTGAAATAATCTGCGATGATGTCTTGGGATGTTTCCCCGCTTAAGACGCGGTTTGCCGCTTCGGTATCGACAGCGCCTTTAACCGGATCGCGGAAGGAATTCACCACAGAATGATTTTCAGGGTCCAGGTAAGAGTCCGACCGCATCAGCTTGTCCGGGCCGATCAAATAGGTTTCGCCGGTTTTACCAAGGCCTGCGCGTTCGCTCATAACACCGGTAATGGCATCAAGGGGCATCTGGAATATCAGAATGCCGATCTTACGACCATTCTCGTAGATGGGCGATGCAACGAAGCCTGCTGGTGCGTCATAAGACGGCGTGTACAGGGCCAGATCATCAAACGCTACACCATTTGCATCATTCATGGCGTTGGCTTTGGCAAATACTCGGCCAATTCCGGTGTCAGCCCAGGGACCATCAATCAGAGATGTGGCATAATCCAGTTCCTTAAAGACGGAATAGACGATGTTGCCTGTGTTGGGGTCAGCCAGGAAAATGTCGTAATACCCGAACTCCAGGAGATAGTCGCGGATCGGTGGGTGAACAAGCCCATGATATGAAGAATACTGAGAGCCATCGCTACCCGCATCCAGTTCATGTTTTGAGCCTAGCGCGCTTTTATTGACCTGAATATATTCATGCTGCAATGCAATCGTATCAGCGCTCATTTTGTCGAAAATGGCGTTGATGTCCGGGCCGTTGCCACCGTTTTGTGCGATGTATTCCACTTTATATTGGTCGTCATAGTAACTGCGCAGCTCACGTTTCATGTTGGCCAGTTCTGTGGCACCGACCTGGTTCTCTGACCGGTAGCTGCGGAATTTTTGCCCAAACTCCTGCATGGCGTCAATGACCATGCGGTTGCTGGACAGGGTGATGGCCTGGCCTTTGATGGTGTCGAAGTAGCTCTGAATGGCATTTGCTTTAATCGCACGCACAGCATTCAGTTTGGAAAAAGCTTCTTCCATGAGGGTCGTTGCCGTCGCTGTAAGAACGCTCATATCGCCTTCACGTTGTTGGAAATAACGCTCAAGCTACCCTTTTTTGATTTCGCGAATGCCTTCCAGTTGATTGAAGGCTGCCTTTTCCAGGGCACTGCTGCTTTGAGACAGCGATATTCCGCCAGCAACAGCGAACGGTACCAAGCCGATGGCTAAAAAACTGGCAATCAATTTTGGCTTAATTCTTAAATTTAGACCCAACATTCAAAAAATCCCTCTATCTATGTAGAAACTTCGGATGGCCGTCACACAAAGACCATCGCCGAAGCAATCACGCCACTAGTTTCCCAAGTAGATTACACAAATTAAATATGGCTATTCGATTGCACCATAACAAGGTGTTTCTGTTAGTATGATATTGTATGCAAGTTTCTAGCATTAGGTGACCATTTATTTTTGTCACCAATTATAGGAAGCTGGAAAGTCCGGTGCTTTGTCCAATTTCCGCTTCAGCATTCAATAGTATGTGTAAATTTTGGTAGAAGAACATGCTGATTCATAGCGAAAATATGAAAGACAGTGATTTTGTGAAACTGGTTGCCATAAACGCGAGCGAAGGCTCGGCATATGAAATGGTGCCGTCGGACAGATTTGAACTGTCGACCTCACCATTACCAATGGTGTGCTCTACCCCTGAGCTACGACGGCGTTGCTATGAAAGCGCGCGGAACATGCCACACAGGAACATCTGTGGCAAGCCTTGAACCGGTCTAGGAAGGCGGATTTTTCTTGTTCCTTGAAAGACATGGGCAAGCGTGGCAAACCGGACAGGTTAAGGAGCCTGCCTATATGACAAAACCGCCAAAATCCACCTCGGAAAACGCACCTAAGGGGCAGACCAGTCAAGAGGCGCGGGCCGAACGACAGGCCAAGGCTCTGCGCGATAATTTGCGCCGCCGCAAGCAACAGGCACGAGGTCGGGATGGGGCCAGCCCACCCGAGGATAGCGATTCGCTCGATTCACAGAGCGATCCTGATTAGGGGGGGATTCAACCCCAAAACCGTAAAATATTTCAATCTGTTAACCGTGCAGGCTTGAGCCTTTGTCAGCCATCCGATACAAGCAGTTTCTAGCTGGGCAGGCGCAAAAGTATAATAATTAAGGAGGGCGTCCATGCCCGTAATGCCTGATACCTGGATCCGTGATAAAGCCAAAAGTGACGGCATGATTGAGCCGTTTGTTGATGCCCAGAAACGCGAAGGCACCATTTCATACGGTGTGTCGTCTTATGGATACGACGCCCGTGTGTCCAACGAGTTCAAGGTTTTCACCAATGTGGATTCCGTGACGGTTGACCCTAAGAACTTCAATGAGCAAAGCTTCGTAGAGCGTGATACCGATGTCTGTATCATTCCCCCCAATAGTTTTGCTTTGGCGCGCACTGTAGAGTTCTTTCGGATTCCACGCGATATTCTGGTGATCTGCCTGGGTAAATCCACCTACGCCCGGTGTGGTATCATCGTCAACGTGACACCGTTGGAGCCTGAATGGGAAGGCCATGTGACGTTGGAGTTTTCAAACACCACGCCGCTACCAGCCAAAATCTACGCCAACGAAGGGGCCTGTCAGTTCTTGTTTCTGAAAGCAGACTCTATGTGTGAAACCAGCTATGCGGACCGGGCCGGAAAATATCAGGGCCAAACCGGAGTCACGTTACCTAAACTTTAAGCCGGGGCCTAAACTATAAAGGCGGGCGTCATATTTTGGCCTCAATGCCCTTCTATCAACACCAGATGGTGCGAATGATCGTCACCGTTATGGCAGCCAGTTAAAGAAACCAGATAAAGAAACATGGATCAAATTCTCATCCGCGGCGGAATACCTCTTCATGGCACTATTCATATTAGTGGTGCCAAGAATGCAGGCCTGCCCCTTATGGCGGCCAGCCTGTTAAGTGCCGAGCCACTGACCCTCACGAATTTGCCGGATTTGGCAGACATCGCCAGCATGGCTAGCCTGCTGGAAAGCTTAGGCGTGGATGTGCACCGTAATGGTGGTGAAGGGCCATTGAGCATGTGCCGTATGTCGGTACCCGCCATTACAGAAACCACGGCGCCCTATGACCTGGTCCGCAAGATGCGGGCATCTGTGTTGGTGTTGGGGCCATTACTGGCCCGCGCCGGGCACGCACGGGTGTCGCTTCCCGGTGGCTGTGCGATCGGAACGCGCCCGGTTGATCTGCATTTAAAGGCCATGCAGCAATTGGGCGCTGAGATAACCCTGGAAGAAGGCTACGTGGAGGCCCGCGCCCCTGACGGTGGTTTGAAAGGCGGACACATTGTCTTTCCGTTTGTGACGGTGGGGGGTACGGAAAACGCCCTGATGGCTGCTACGATGGCTGAGGGTGAGACGATCATTTCCAATGCTGCACGCGAGCCCGAGATTTCTGACCTGGCACACTGTTTGGTGGCTATGGGGGCGCAAATCGAAGGCATCGGCACTGATACCCTGAAAATTGACGGTGTGACTAGTCTGCATGGCGCTGAATATGCCGTGGTGCCGGATCGCATCGAGACCGGCAGTTATGCTGTGGCGGCGGCGATTACGGGCGGTGAGCTTAAGCTAACGGGCACCCGGTTGGAATTGATCGAGTCCGTGGCCGAGGTCTTGAACCAGTGCGGGGTCGACATCGTGGAGGATAAGGCCGAAGGCTCGCTTACGGTATCGCGAACCAATGGACGATTACGCGGCGTCGATATTATAACAGAGCCATTCCCCGGCGTGCCGACAGATATGCAGGCCCAGCTGATGACCTTGTTGTCCATTGCCGATGGCGCATCCATGATCACGGAAAGTATATTTGAAAACCGGTTTATGCATGTACCAGAGCTGTGCCGCATGGGTGCCAACATCAATGTACATGGTGCATCGGCCATCGTGCGTGGGGTGGAGCAGCTTTCTGCCGCCCCTGTTATGGCCACTGACCTGCGGGCATCCGTATCACTGGTTCTGGCTGGCTTGGCTGCCACCGACGAGACCGTGGTCAGCCGGGTTTACCATCTGGACCGCGGATATGAGCGCTTGCCGGAAAAACTATCAGCGTGCGGTGCCATCATCTCGCGCGCCAGCGAGTAACGGGTAAAGCGACCAAGCCTACCTAACCACCATCCGCTGCACGATCATGCCCGCTATCATGGCAATCACAAAGACAATCGGCTGCCAGGCACCTAACAACAGATTGCTCAATGCCGGACCGGGACATAAACCAACCAATCCCCAGCCAATGCCGAACAAGGCCGATCCGATGATCAGCTTGCGATCAATGCCGGTATTGTCGGGTAGATGAAAAACATCGTGCCACAGGGGGGAAGATCGCTTTTTTACCACCGCGAATGCAACAGTTGTGACGATCAGCGCGCCACCCATGACAAAGGCGAGACTTGGATCCCAGTTGCCAAACACATCAAGGAATCCCAGAACCTTGGCTGGGTTAATCATACCGGAAATCGCCAGGCCAAGGCCAAACACCGCACCACTCAATAATGCCACAAGAAGTTTCATCATAGCCTTATCCCCCAACCACATGGCGCATGATGTAAACCGTCAGTGCCGCCACCGCCATAAAGGTGAGCGTCGCCACCAGCGAGCGGGCCGATAGCCGCCCCAGGCCACAGACACCGTGACCACTGGTACAGCCGCCACCCAGTCGCGTGCCAAATCCCACCAGCAAGCCGCCGACAATAAGTAAGGGCAGGGGCGCATTGATGGCGGGTGCTGTATCCCCGTTCATCATCAACCACAGGGCTGGTGCACCGATGAGACCGGCCAGAAAGGCAAGCCGCCAACCGCGATCTTTCGCCTCGCTCTTTAGTAACTGCCCAAGGACGCCACTGATACCGGCAACCCGGCCAATGCCCAGTATGAGAATCGCCGACGCAACGCCGATTAACAGGCCACCAAGCGTGGCGGGGATAGGGGTGAAGTTCTCCATGAGGTATACCTGCTTTGTTTAGAATCAATGATCGGGAACCATAACCGAGAAATACCCAAATTGCGAAACTATTACCCGAACGTTCCGCGCTGGTTTTTCTTCGGAAAACACGATATGAAACGCATCGTTGCTGCTATATTTGGCAGTTAAGCATTTGTGATCATAGTGAATTTGAGAAAACCATGAATATCCCGGCGAACGAAAAACTTGTTCTGGCCCTACCCAAAGGGCGCATCCTGAAAGAAGTGATGCCGCTGGTTCATCATGTGGGCATTCACCCGGAACCCGCCTTTGATGATGACAGCTCTCGTCAGTTACGTTTTTCGACCAATATCGAGAATGTGGATATCATTCGCGTGCGCAGCTTTGACGTGGCAACTTTTGTGGCTTTCGGAGCGGCACATTTGGGTGTGGCGGGGAACGATGTGCTCATGGAGTTCGATTTCCCGGAGATATATGCCCCACTGGATTTAGACATCGGTCATTGCCGTATATCGGTGGCCGAGCCGACTGAGTTGGTGGAAGGCGATGACCCGGCCACGTGGTCCAGCGTTCGGGTCGCCACCAAATACCCGGCCATTACAGCCAAACATTTTGCCGCACGCGGGGTGCAAGCCGAGTGTATCAAGCTGAATGGGGCCATGGAGTTGGCCCCGACCCTGGGTCTGTGTCGGCGCATTGTGGATCTGGTGTCCAGTGGCGCCACGCTGACGGCTAACAATCTGGTTGAGATCGAGGTCATTACCGAGGTCACTTCGCGCTTGGCCGTGAATCGAGCCGCCTGGAAAACACGGCCGGCCGAAATCAATGACTGGATCGCCCGGTTTCGGGATGCCGTCGAGACAAAAAGTAAGGCGGCCTGATGGTTGCGCGTCTCAGTACCCAGGATGCAAATTTTGAACAGGTCTTCACGGCCTTTCTGCTCACTAAGCGAGAGGCCTCTGCCGATGTGAATGACGTGGTCACGAACATCCTCGACAATGTACGTGCCGACGGTGACGGGGCCTTGCTGGCGTACACCAAAAAATTTGATAGTTTTTCCATGCAGGCAGACGCAATGGCGTTTACAGCAGACGAGATTGCACGGGCTCGGGACGTGTGCGATCCATCCATGCTGGCCGCCATGGAAAAGGCTGCTGCCCGTATAACCAGTTATCACCAACATCAAGTACCGGAAGGCAAAGACTATACCGATGAAGCCGGTGTGCGGCTGGGCTATCGGTGGACGGCGGTACAGTCCGTGGGCCTTTATGTGCCCGGTGGAACAGCCAGCTATCCATCCTCAGTTTTGATGAATGCTATCCCTGCACGGGTGGCGGGTGTCGAGCGCATGGCCATGGTGGTGCCCACACCCAATAACAAAATCAATCCGCTGGTTCTGGCGGCGGCTGGTGTTGCCGGTATATCAGAGGTTTACCGCGTGGGGGGTGCACAGGCTATTGGCGCGCTGGCTTATGGCACTGAAACCATCGCGCCCGTGGATAAAATCGTCGGCCCCGGTAACGCCTATGTGGCGGCTGCCAAACGCCAGGTTTTCGGGACTGTGGGGATCGACATGATTGCCGGGCCATCTGAAATTCTGGTGGTGGCTGATGCCCAAAATGATCCGGCGTGGATTGCAGCAGATCTGTTAAGCCAGGCAGAACACGATACATCGGCCCAGGCTATTTTAGTGACAGCGGACCCCGCCTTTGCTGATGCGGTGTGTGCTGCCGTGGAAGCTCACCTTGGCTCCCTGGAGCGGGCGCAGATTGCACGGGCCAGCTGGGATGAATTCGGTGCCGTGATTTTGGTGGGAAATGACGCTGAGGCCGTATCCATCATTGACCGGGTTGCACCTGAACATCTGGAACTGGCGGTGGATGATCCAGACGCCTTGATGGCGCAGGTGCGCAATGCCGGCTCTGTCTTTCTAGGTCGTTATTCTCCGGAAGCTCTCGGCGACTATATGGCTGGTCCCAATCATGTGCTGCCAACCGCCCGCAGTGCCCGTTTTTCATCCGGTCTAGGCGTGCTTGATTTCATGAAGCGCACCTCGTTCATGGGTTGTGATGCAGAATCGCTTGCCAACATTGGCCCGGCTGCGGCAACCTTTGCCAGATCAGAAGGTCTGGGCGCACATGCGCTGTCCATTGACATCAGAATGAACCGCCGCTCATAACGGGAGCCTACGCACGTGCCCCATAACCAACGCATCGCGCACATCACGCTGGACGAGAAGTCCGTGATACGCCGCAGCCCGCAGGTGGAGCACGAACGCAAGGTGGCGATCTTTGATCTGATCGAAGAAAACGAGTTCGCACCCGCCCGTGTCGCTCGCGGCCCCTACGATGTATGCCTGAGCATTGAAGAAAACCGCTTGGTGTTTGATGTGAGCAGCGAAGATGGCGAGGCGCTCACCACCATTATTCTATCGCTCAAATCATTTCGCCGTATCATCAAAGATTACTTCATGATCTGCGAAAGCTATTTTGACGCCATCAAGACCATGGCACCGTCGCAGATCGAAACCATCGATATGGCGCGCCGCGGCCTGCACAATGAAGGCGCTGAACTGCTGCGTGATCGTCTGATCGATAAAGTTGAGATCGACGTGGATACGGCCCGCCGGTTGTTCACGCTGATCTGCGTCTTGCATGCGCGGTAGCCATGAGTGAACTTCCATCCGCCGTGCTGTTTGCATGCACCATGAACTCCATTCGATCACCCATGGCGGAATCTATTTTGAAATTCCTGCACGGCGACCGTATTTATGTGGACTCGGCCGGGGTTCGGTCGTTGGATATTGACGGTTACGCCATCACGGTCATGGACGAAATCGGTATTGATCTGGCACGGCATCGAACCAAGACCTTTGATGATTTGGAAGACGACTCATTCGATTTGATCATTTCGCTCTCACCAGAGGCCCAGCACAAGGCTGTGGAAATGACCCGCTGGATGAGCTGCGAAGTGGAATTCTGGAACACGTTTGATCCCAGTATCGTGGAGTCAGAAGACCGCGAAATCAAACTGGAAGCCTACCGCCAGGTAAGGGATCAGTTGATGGAACGCCTGAAAGCGCGTTTCCCGCGCGTCGGTGGTGGCACCTGAAAATTGTGGTTGGCGGCGTCCAGCACGTCTTCGGCACCACCACGATACCAGGTATCAAAATGCTCAGGTGGAATTTTCATCATGTGTTCCAGGTCCTGCTGATCCATCCAACTCAGCCAGTCTTCGGTTAGGCCGTTGTCGCCTTTCAGGTGCCAGAAAATGCTACCCTGTTCCAGATGGGTGTATCCGCCCCTCGCCATTAACCCCTTGGAGGCGCCATATGCGGTCACAAAAGCAAGAAAGTAGTCGGGCGACCATAACAGTGATCCCATGGCCGGAAGCAACCGCATTAGGGCCGCTGTCAAGCTGCCCCCCAGATTGTTTCTGCCAGCCTTGAGCCATAGTTCACCGTGATAACATAGTTTACCGGTCATTTGTGATGTGGTGGGTGACAGGCAAACACGTGATTGGGCCATATCAACCCGGTCTCTGTCGAACCAGTATTCTCTCAAATATTGGGCTAGGTGATCCGACAGCGTAACGCCGGACAAGTCGATCATTCGGGCGGCTTGCGTATGGACCACGTCGCCACGGTCATTAACGCCGATAATCCAGAAAGCATTGGCTGGTGAAACATCCGACAAATCCGGGTCAAACACCGGTGCAACGGTTGTTCTTATCCCTTCTTTCATGATGGTTTTACGAAAGGTTGTAAAATCGGTACCGATTTCCAGGTAAACACCCTTGGCTTCGGCAACCTCTATAAGGCTGTTGATGTATTGAACGGTTGATAAAAGAGACGTTTCAGGCATTTCAAGATTCCCCCAATAACATGCATGATGGGGTATATGATAACGGTAAAATTATCATCCATCACCGTGTTATTTTCTTGAACACAACTTTATGGGGTTAAATATCGAACTCCATAAGGTCTTCTTCCGGTGTCATGCCGACGTTCTTGAGGTCTAACTTGGCAATATCAATTTTATTGGTCAAAGCCGTCAAATTCGCCAGGGCCGGGCTGCCATCGGGGAAATAACAGCCAAACAAGAGCCGCTGATAACGGATGGGTTGCGGTGCCTGCCCTTCTTCGCGCGCCATACCCACGAATATATGATCAAGTCGAAGACCGCCTTCCAGTGCGACCCTGTTGTAAATCTCGACGCTGAAGCTATCGGCATCACTTTTGATAGGATCATCTGTCATGACGACACCGATGGCACTTTTGGCCCATGTCGGCCCAAGTAATCTGGCGATGGATGATTTTTCACCCACGTGCACACACAACCAGTTTTCCTCATGTTTCCGGAACACATTTATGTAGGGCGTGATCCGCTCCATGGCCGGGTGATCTAACCGAGCTTTGGCGTCCACCCACGATTGCGCCCCGGCCTGTAACAGTGGTGGCCCATCATCCCATATTCGGGTGACAGGGTGTTGCTGGAGATAAGTGGAGAATTTTTGCTCGTCGTCATATCTGACAAGTGCCAGGCCACCGACAGTTTTCGTCCGTCCGGTTAACCACGCCTCGCCCCGGCTGAGAAGGATTTCTGCCTCGTGAAGAGACTGGGACCCTGCCTCCGTGAGATTGTACTGTCTGTCCTGCAGTTTGAAGAGTTTTTCGCCTCGAATATCTTCCAGAATATCGATGTGGCGGCGAACCGTTTGCCGGGTGCTGCCAAGAACCCTTACCGCTTTTGAGAGGTTGAGTGTATGCGCCAGGGTCGTGAAAGAGCGCAGCATTTCGAAAAGTATAGCATGGCTGTGCGGTTGTGGCATGGCGAGGAAGTTCCCGGTGAAATAGTTTCAGGTAGCATACGTAAATATTTATACACATGCGTTCAGCATCTACCAACAGTCTGGTTTTTGCTAATGTGGCACTGTATATATTTCAATTATTCATGGTATTATAAATGATACAACAATAGATGTATTATTTACATATATGTTCATGATTGAGGGAATTGAATTTTTTCTACGTACCGGCGAGTATCTGATGTGTAGTGCTTAGCAAACTGGTTTCTCGTAACAAGGGCGGCTTGTCGTGCGTTGGAGCAAGAGCTTGAACAGAGGGTGAAATTACAATGATGGTCAAGAAATCCGAGAAGGTAAGAACAAAGAAAAAACGACTGCCACCAGGGGTTCCTAACCCTGTGGATGTGCATGTGGGCGCGCGGTTGCGGTTGCGGCGGACCCTGTTGGGATTAAGCCAGGAAGCGCTCGGCGACTATGTGGGCCTTACTTTTCAGCAAATTCAGAAATATGAACGTGGCGCCAACCGAATTGGTGCATCTCGGGTTTATGAGTTTAGCAGCATCCTCAGCGTACCGGTCTCATTCTTCTTTGATGATCTTCCCAGCGAATTGAACACCCATGAGGGTCGATTTGCAGCGGGGCTTCGCGATAGCGAATCCGATGAATTCGAAGCCGACCCACTGGCCCGGCGCGAAACGCTGGAACTGGTCCGGGCTTATTACTCAATCACGGACCCGAAAGTGCGGAAAGATCTGGCAAATCTGGTCCGCAGCATTGCCAAGGTAAGTGGCGAGGGTGATTAAAGCGTTATCGACCTAGTGTCCTGCCCCAGAAATCCTTAATCTTGATTTCTGGGATCAGCAGGCCACTAAGATATTGATTCTAGGGTGATTCAACTTCAGAATTACGGCTCAAATAATGAGCCTTAATTCTGAACCATCACACTAGATCAGGAACAGGTTATCCAGCGCCTCGAACAGGTCGTCACCAAAGGATGGGCCTTTACGAATAATGGGGACGTTTTTGGGTAATCTGGAAAAACGATCATTGTCCGCGTCGAGGCTGGTAATCAACGCCAGTGGGATGTTACGCGTGGCCGCCATGGCCGATAGTCCGACGGTCAAATCGATGCCATCCAATTCCGGCATGATGGCCGAAATAATGATGAATTCCGGCTTGGTCTGAACGATAAGCTGAAAGGCTTCGAACACGGTGGACACCGTCGTAACCCGGTAGCCGCATTGCTGTAACTCGCGACGTACAAAATTCGTAGCCGTACCATGCAGCATGACGAGCATGACCTCGATGTTGCGCACTTCGACGTCTAATTCTGAAAAACCCACATTGGTGGGCAATTGTCGCACCACTTGCGCGCTGTCACTATCCAGCGCCATCCGCCCCTCCGTGATGTCTTCCAGTCGGTCCACGAAAACCTGCAGGTCGTCCAGCGCATGGTCTGGTAGCGCCCCGGCACGGGGATTGAGGCTGGTCATATAGTCTTCCAGCCGGTGGGCGATGGTGCCGATGAGCCGCAAGCCGACGGTGCCTGCCTGGGACCGCAGGGTAAGGGCGACCTTCGAGACCGCCGCAATAACTTCTTCGGCAGAATTCTGATCACCTCGAAAACCGTTGAGAACCTGATTGAGATCTTCGACGAGGTCTTTGGTCTCTTCAATCACATCCTGGCGCAGTTCTTCGGCAACCACATCCAAACCACTGGCGAACACGCCTTTTAAATCTTCAGCCATGACACTACCTTCAAACGGTTTCAGCCCTTTTCATATGGTGATGAATTTATTGGTGACCACAAGAATCTTGGAGCAAGGTGTTGAATTCGGTATTGGCGGGCGTAAACAGTTGTTGCCCGGAACGTTGAAGGGGAGCGCTGCCGCCCGGATTCTCTCACGTTGGTTCAATCTGAGGGGGGAATCTGCCCCAATTCTGACACTAAGGTATTGAAATTGCATAATAATCACTTATTTCTCCTGTAATGACTTGATTTTCTTACGCTTTCCCGCCACTTTCTCGCCCATCCAAGGCATATTATCTAAAGGGAGCCGCATGGCTAAAGAAGATGTACTCGAGTTCACCGGAACGGTTACGGAGCTTTTGCCCAACGCCATGTTCCGCGTGGTTCTGGATAACGAACACGAAATCCTGGCCCATACCGCTGGCAAAATGCGCAAGCACCGCATTCGCGTACTCGCCGGTGACCGGGTGAACGTCGAGATGACCCCATACGACCTGACCAAGGGTCGTATTACCTTCCGTTTCAAATAAGATTTCGGTACGCGGTATGACCGCAACCCCCGAACACCAACCTGAACTCCGCCCTGCGCGTAAGCTGGTTCTGGCATCGGCGTCACCCAGGCGTGTGGACCTGCTTGCCCAGATCGGTATCACGCCCGATGCCGTTATCCCGGCAGATATCGACGAGTCGCCCTTGAAGTTTGAACAACCTCGGCCGTATGCGGCACGATTGGCTGAGGCGAAAGCACGTGCCATTGCGGAAACCAGTGATGGCAAAGGCGCATTTGTGCTGGCCGCGGATACAGTGGTGGCGTGCGGGCGGCGTATCCTGCCCAAGGCCGCGACCGAAGCCGAGGCCCGCCGTTGTCTTGAACTGTTATCGGGGCGACGGCACCGGGTTTATGGTGGCATCTGTCTGATCACCCCGGACGGTAAAGCGTTGAGCGACGTGGTTCTGACCGCCGTTCATATGAAAAAACTGCACAGGGACGAGATTGCGGACTACCTGGCTTGCGGGGAATGGGACGGCAAGGCCGGCGGGTATGCCATTCAGGGCCGTGCAGCCCGCTTTATCAAACAGATCAACGGCGCCTATCCCAATGTGGTAGGTTTGCCCGTCTATGAGGTCGTGCAGATGCTGCGCGGCAGTGGTTATCCGTTAGACGGTTATCCTGTAAGCGGGGCCTGATCCCCATGAGCCCCAAATGAGCCAACAGCGCACCACTATCCTTATTGATGCCCTGACCAGTGAACATCGAATCGCGCGGATGTGCGGCGACGTGCTGGTCGATGTTCAGATCACCCGACCGGGTGCTGGCTCACAAGTCGGTGATATCATCCTGGCGCGCATCAAGGCCGTGGTGCCCGGTATCAAGGGTGCGTTCGTGGATGTGGGTGATGTGCGCGATGGCTTTTTGCCATTTTCCGAAAAAACTGACCAACCGGCATTGAGCGAAGGCCAAACCGTGGTGGTTCAGGTTCGTAACGAAGCCATGGCCGACAAAGGCGCACGCCTGACCAGCCAGGTATCGATAACCGGACGCTACTCTGTCTATACACCGGGTCGCGCCGGCATCAACGTATCGCGCAAATCTGGGGATGCTGAACTGGCGGCACAGTTTCAAGCGCTGGCAGGTGAGATTTGCGGCCCTGGTGATGGCGTTATTGTACGCACAGCAGCACTGGAAGCGGGTGAGGCAGCGTTCGAGCCGTTCACCCGGGAGTTAACCACAGCGCACGACCGATGGATGCAGGCGCAGGTACAGGCACAGAGTGGCAAGTCGCCGGCCGTTTTGCTGGCCGCGCCAGATGCGATTACCGCCACGTTGACCGCATTGGACGCCACTGAAAGCGTGCGGGTTGTGGTCGAAGGTGTTGATGCCTGGGTGGATGCACAGAAACGGGTACCGCCGTATTTATCTGATGTGCTCAGCCAGCACACCGGACCAACACCTTTGTTCGAATCCTACGGGGTGGAAAGCCAACTGGATGCAGCCCTTGGCACCGTCGCCATGCTGCCGTCGGGGGGCAGGCTTCATATTGTGGATACACCGGCGTGTGTTACCGTCGATGTGGATAGTGCCGGGGCTTCCGCTGGTGGTAACCGTCAGGCCGTCATCCGCCAGACTAATATTGAAGCGGCCCGAAAGCTTGCCCGCGAACTTCGCCTGCGTAATCTGTCTGGCAATATTGTGGTGGATTTTATCTCGTCCACCGACCGGGGGGATGGGGCTGCACTACTTGATTTATTGAAAGCCGAGTCGGCTGGCGATCCGGTTCCGGTAGAGATCAAGGGCTTTTCCCGGCTGGGGCTGGTCGAGATGATCCGCCGCCGCCGCGCACCGTCGCTGGCCGATGTTCTGTGTTCAGGTGCGGTTAAGTCGCCCCTGACGCTGGCCTATAATGCTTTACGCATGGCTTATGCTCAAAGCACCAGCGCCCCGGGCCGGGCCGTCACCATCCGCGCCCATGATCACGTGATTAGCGTCCTGAAAAAGGATCTGGCAGCGGATGTGACGCATTGGCAACAATCGCGAGGCAGCACCTTGAAACTTGAAGGTGATGGCGCTATGGCTGTGGATGATTTGGATGTTTATGCGGATCACTGATCAAAGATGGAACCGGATGGCCTGAGTATGGAAGACGACGACCCCAAAGTTGTGCCCATAAAATTACGGAAATGCGCCCGTTGCGAGAAACCCGTGGTGCACGAATTCCGGCCGTTCTGCTCGCGCCGGTGTGCAAACCTTGATCTGGGAAACTGGTTTGACGAAACGTACCGGGTGCCGGTGGAGGACGCCGATGGCCTGGATGATGCCCTGAATGACGAAGATTTGGACGCAACGTAAAAAAGAGTGCAAAAGCCTGCCCACGATCGCTAGACAGGGCCTCAAATATTCTCTATAAGCGCCTCGCACTTAGGGTCATTGAGCCCTTTATTCGACGTAGCGTCGGTGCCGTGCCCGGGTAGCTCAGGTGGTAGAGCAGCGGATTGAAAATCCGCGTGTCGGTGGTTCAAGTCCGCCCCCGGGCACCATTTTCCTGTAATGAAAACAAATAGTTAAACGAAAATTCAAGATAACCCTGCGGATTTCAAGGTGCGTTTCAAGGTGCGTTTGCACGCCCCTTAACCTTTGGTTGGAATTGCCTAAAATTGAAGGTGGTTTAAAAGCCCGATTTTGGCAACTCGTCACCCTCATAACCTGAAGGTCGTAGGTTCAAATCCTACCCCCGCAACCAAATTAAAGCCCGTAACACCAGTGTGTTACGGGCTTTTCTATATCTGAGTGCCATCCGCTAAATCACCTGCACTAATCGTTGGGACGAACCGGGGGCGAACCCAAGAACAATCTATAGCAATGTGACCTTTGGTTATGAGGGTAATATGTCACTGAAGTGCCTTAGACGACGAAATGTTCTGTCCGTTTTCTAAATTCAAAGGCGTTAATTTTTAGATCAACTTTACCACCATCAAGAGGAATATCGGGATTATCCAGATAGTAGAACTCTGGTTGGGCTTCATCTCCAACACAACTAATTACCAGTCTAAGCCCACTCACGTCGGCTGATGCGCTTGCCAATCCAAGTTGGTTAAACACACTAATATCAACTTCAATATAAAACTGGACGCCAGCAATGGGATGCTGCCCCGGTGAAAATGATTTTAGATCCTTCGCCTCTGCGTGAACTCGCAGATTTCCGATAGTCTGCAAATCTGCGAGTTCAGTAATTCTGCCATGATCACTAGTTACAATATATCCTGAAACAGAGGCACCTTTGATGTTGCTTTGGCCATCGACAATTTTCCCTACCAAATCAATTCTGGCCTTGCTGCCAATCGACCCATCAGCCAATTTTGCCCCCCATGCAACGTGATAGGACGCCAATTCAACAACTATTTGCCAACCATCTTCGAGACCAATCACCCCATCAACTCCCCTGCTATAGCGTCTATCGCCGCCTTGAGATTATTTGATAAGCTACTACGCTAGGTTGAAGGTTGCCATACAGGGCTTCCTGAGTAATCTTACCCGCGTCCGTTTAGCAGCATTTTATCCCATGCATCTTCCCATAGTTGTTTAACATCGCCCCACTCTTCATCGGTTAGTGGTCTTCCGGCAGTCATCTCCGCCGCTTCCCGTGGGAAATCTGCTCCAAACTTACGCGCCGCTACACATGCATCTAAGCCGACTTTCAGCTGCTCGGTCCTCATTG